>Ga0208824_1000048_pt1 | contig 135654 bp, 104 predicted proteins | sample AD_JPNTR3_MetaG_FD_184447 | JGI IMG/M metagenome (GOLD analysis project Ga0208824, IMG submission 184447) | Active sludge microbial communities of municipal wastewater-treating anaerobic digesters from Japan - AD_JPNTR3_MetaG (SPAdes) (version 2) | ecosystem: Engineered > Bioreactor >...
ATTCTGAAAAACGATGTGTCGCCTTCCTTCGACAATAAGGCTGCCTTTGCCTGAAAGGCAATAACCTTCATAACCGCAGGTCACCGACCTGCGGACAAAGACGCCCCTGCAATCCCTGCCTGAAAGGCAGAACTATTGTCGCTGTACAAATGAATATCCATGTTGGCAAAAAAGAACAAACAAAACGAAAATTACTAGTGTCCCGTTAAAATAATATTTTTGTTTGTAAGTATTTTATATTTAATAATATATGTGCTGAATTTCTTGTACACGATTTGAATTGGTTACTTTTACGTTTCCCTTCAAATAACGTACGAAATGAATTCCGGCAAAACAGTTTTCTCCCAAATTATGCAGCTCATACCTCGTAGAGATTTCAACGAAATAGTAGCCAAGTATAAAGGCGATTATCGAGTCAGGAACCTTTCCTGCCACGACCAGTTCCTTGTTATGTGCATGGCTCAATATGCAGACAAGAACAGCCTGCGCGATATCGAAGCGAGCCTGAATGCACTGGCCGTGGTTCGAAAGTTGTATCACTGTGGCATCAGTTACGCGGTTCCCCGTAACACATTGGCAAAAGCCAACGAGAACAGGGACTGGCATATTTATGCCGAATTGGGAGAAGCCCTGATAAAGAAAGTGCGGCCACTTTACGCGAAGGACAAGTTCCGGCTTGATATTGACAATATGGTTTATGCTTTCGACAGCACCACCATCAGTCTGTGTCTCAAACTCTGTCCATGGGCCAAGTTCCGCAAGAATAAGGGAGGCATAAGAATGCATACACAAATTGACTTGAGAGGTAATCTCCCTGTCTTCATCCATCTTACAAGAGCATCCGTACATGATGTTAATGCAATGGATGAGATATGTGTCGAGATGGGTGCCATCTATTTGATGGATAAGGGATACGTTGATTTCTTCAGGCTTTTCAATAACATCCATAAGAATGGTGCGTTCTTTGTGACCAGGGCAAAAGACAACATGCAGTACGAGATTGTTTCTTCCAGGGAGGTTGACTTGCAGACAGGTGTGATCAGCGACCAGATGATCCGCCTGACCGAAGAGGCATCCGTGGAAAAATATCCGGATGAATTCCGCATGGTTGTCTATGAAGATTACGCCACGGGGAACGTGTATCGCTTCATCACCAACCATACCGGTTATGAGGCCCTCACCATTGCCGAACTTTACAGAGAAAGGTGGAACGTCGAACTTTTCTTCAAATGGATAAAGCAACACCTGCATATCAAATCATTTTATGGTACCTCTGAAAATGCCGTCTACACCCAGATATGGATAGCCGTATGTGCATTCTTGCTTTTAGCATTGGCCAAGAAAAAGATGCACATTGAAGAACCTTCACTTTATATGATTTCTCAAACTATAGGAACTATGCTGTTTGAGAAAATGCCGGTACGTGAATTGTTTAACAAACCAAATTTAAATGTCTCGTCTGACGACGGTCAACTCGAACTATTTCGAGGCCTCAAATCTTAACGGGACAGTAGTGACGAAAATTCGTAATTTAAAATTCCCATTTCTGACTTCTAACTTCTTCACTTCTTTCTTAAATTATCAATTATCCATTATCCATTAACATCATAACACCTCCCCGCCTTCGGCGGTACCCCTCTTATCTTAAGAGGGGAGTAGGATCACACTTGCCATTAACCGTCCCCTTAAGATAAGGGGACAAGCGCTGCCGTCAGGCAGCACAGGGGTTATGATATTCCTCCACTTCCGACTTCTTCACTTCTTTCTTAAATTCTCAATTATCAATTATCAATTATTTCTCCGACCTCATCTCCTCATCGGGGCACCCGATCTGCGCAGCGAGCGTGCCGTCAAGCAAAAGACAAGCTGTTTGATCCGTCAGCTGACGGAGAGTTATTTGTCTTTTAGTGAACAAGCAGCTACAAGCTCACAATTTTTGAACTCAACTTCTTTATAATTAGCAATTCTCAATTTATAATTCCCATTTCTAACTTCTTTACTTCTTTCTTAAATTCTCAATTATCAATTATCCCTTATTTCTCCACTTCCCATTTCTCTATTTCTTGTTAATTCTCAATTCTTAATTATACATTATACATTCTCAATTAATTTACGTTCTTTCCATCTCCTTAACTTTATTTAATTGTTTGGTCTCTCAATCATACTTTCGTCGTATTTTCGTCGTATTTGCGTCGTACTTCGCTCTTGTTTCGTCCGCACAAACTTTAGAAGGCGTGTTTTTCATTTAAAAGCTGATAAACAGCAGGTTACATGGAATCTGGTACCCTCGGTTAAAAAGTTGTCAAATATTAAAAACTGATAACGAATATTTCCCGTTTTTGTTGGACTGATAGTGATATGTTGACTCATATTTTTACCGGTGATCCGGCAAAAACGAAAAAAAGCAATCCGAATATGCGGATATATTCAGGTAAAACAGCCGATGGGATAATTTGCACGAAATAGATTTTATTCGGCAACAGTAGGGAGATTTTCTTCATCAGATTCCTCTTCCGGAGGATCCTTTTTTACTACCAGTGCGCTCACTTCCCACAAAAAGTAAAGAGGCAGTGTGACAATAATCAGAGAAAACGGGTCGCCGGATGGTGTTATGAGGGCTGCTGCAACAAGCGAGCCAACCACGGCATGCTTGCGATATTTGCGGAAAAACGAACGATAAAGCAATCCGAGATTCGATAGCAGCCAACATACGAGTGGCAATTCAAACACTACGCCCATGATGAGAATGAGCATATAAAAATTATTCATGTACGAATCGAGCGAAATCGTATTGTGAATGGCTTCACTGAGTTCGAAGGTGATCAGAAATCGAAAGATAAGAGGAAATACCAGAAAATAACCTACAAGGCAGCCGATTACAAACATCACTCCACCAAACACAAACGCCGTTTTTACGCCTTTTGCCTCGTTTTCGTAGAGTGCTGGGCTGATAAATCGCCAAACTTCGTAAAGGATGTAGGGGATGCTGAACAAAACGGCAAAAGCAAACGACGTGGAAATGTACGTCATAAACTGTGTCGTCATGTTGATATTCAACAAACTGATATTAAATGAGTCTGCCGAAAAGTCCGGAAGAAAAGGAATGTATTGACTTGCTTTTTCGAAAAAGCGGTAAGTGATGAAATCGGAAGAACGCGGTGCGAGAATAATCGAATCGAATATGCGGGGCACAACAATAAATCCTACTAAGGAAAGAACGACAAGCGTAATGAGGATACGAATAATCGTCCACCGGAATTCTTCCAGATGATCCCAGAAGGACATTTCTTTTTCGGCCATTATCGTTACCCCTGTTAAAAATTATACTCGAAAAAGCGCAAAACACAGCCCTGTCATCTTTTTCGAGAAATATTATACACCTTTAGCGCCTCATCTTTTTGATGAAGCGTTTTAGTATTTGTTACTCATCTCCTAATTGTCTGCCGATTTTTTGTCGGCAGGATCGGCTTTAATATCTTCTTCGATGTCGTTTAACCCTTTTTTGAAGCTATTGATGCCTTTTCCAAGTCCTTTCATGAATTCGGGAATCTTTTTCCCCCCGAAAAGAATGAGTATAACGAGAACAATAATCGGTATTTCCCAGCCATTTAAGTTCATAAGCAGAGGATTCATAGGTTTGTTGATAATTCTGTTACTTTTTTATTACGTGCAAAAATAGCACTTATTCCGGTAGCCAGCAATAATTTTATGATAAAGTTTCAAAAAACTTTGTGAGTGGTTTTTACCGTATAACCAAATTCATATATATGGGTAGGTGATCGCTGAATCCTCCGATGTAGCGAGGCCCGAGATTGGTTCTATAGGCGCGCTTGCCGCCATTTCGTTCGTCTCTTTCCAATAAGAAATCGGCATTGAATACGTGGGCGCAATCGTTTTTCACTTCGATAGATCCGTGATGTAACAAGTTACCGCTCACAATAAATTGATCGAGGATTTCCCATTTGCCTTGATATTTGTAGGTGCCAAATCCCTTTTCGTTGACGCGATGACGAAAAAGGTTATACAGTTTCATATCCTCAATTCCCTTTTTTATGGATCGGGCATTCAATGTTTGTGAAAGGCTTTTGTCGTCAGGGTGATCGTTGAAGTCGCCCATGATGACAATGTTTGCATTTCTGCGTACGTGGAAGAGGCTGTCGGTTTTGCGCCTCAGCAGTAATGCCGCATCAATACGCGACTGTTCTGTCGCAAGTTGTCCACCTCCGCGGGAAGGGAAATGGCATACAAAAACATCGAGCGTATCTTTATTGACAAGTTGTCCGACAACGTGCAGAATGTTACGTGAGGTTTTGTTTTTTTCGCGAAAAGGAATCCGATATTCGTTTTTGTGAATCAGCCTGAACCGATCCCGTTGATAGAGTAGGGCGACATCGATTCCGCGCTCATCGGGTGAGTTTGTCGCGACGTATTCGTATTGTTGCGCACGCAAGGGCGATCGGCGGGTAAGGTCGAATATGACACTGTCGTTTTCTATTTCGCACAGTCCCACTAAAGCCGGCGATTGCATTTGCCCTACGGCTGTGATCACACGTGTGATGTTTTTCAGTTTTTCCCAATATTTCCACGTTTGCCATTTCATGGCGCCATCCGGCAAAAATTCTTCATCGGCATGATCGGCGTCGTTTTTTGTGTCAAACAAATTTTCTACGTTATAGAACATGATTCGAAAATCGTTTTGCGCAAGCGCTTTGTTTGCCGAGAATATCCCGTGGATAGTCAGCAGAGAGACGAACAACAGGTGTTTTATTTGCATTTCGGAATATCTTGATATGAAGAAAAGTATAAACGCGAAATGTTTATGTCACAATGGATTATACATTCCGCGTTTAAATCGATATGTTTCTTGCGAATCGTTGTCTGTAATTATTCGTTATTCGGCCTTGGCCGGAATATTTTCAAGCAATTTCACGAGGAAATCCCACCATTTGGCAACCGATGGGATATTCAGTCTCTCATTGGGAGAATGCACATCTGTCATAGTCGGACCAATTGAAATCATGTCGAGCTGCGGGTATTTTTCGAGGAACAGTCCACACTCCAATCCGGCATGAATGGCCTTGATCAAAGGTTCTTCGTTGAAAAGCTCGGTATAGGTTTTTTGTGCTACTTTCAGAATCTCCGATTCGGGATTGGGTTTCCAGCCGGGGTATCCCTCGTTGTGCGTTACTTTTGCGCCGGCAAGTTCGAAAACCGAAGAAACCATGTTCACAATATCCTCCTTGCACGATTCCACCGAGCTGCGTTGGCTCGTTCCAATCTCAATAATATTTCCGTCGATCATTTTTACCGAAGCCAAATTGGTCGATGTTTCCACCAATCCGGGAATATCGTGACTCATACCGATCACCCCGTGAGGGCATGCGTAGAGTGAAAGAATCAGGTTCTCGGTGGTGCGTTTGTTGATAATTTTTGACGGAATTTCGACGGTCTCGAGGGTGATGTTGAGTCCCGGATCCACTGCTTTGTATTCGTCCTGAACTTTTGCCAGGAATGTATTGAGCTTTATGCGTATATCTTCCTTGTATTTGTCTTTCACGCCGATAATGGCATGTGCTTCGCGTGGAATGGCATTGTGAAGATTGCCTCCGGATATTTCCGAAAGTACCATTCCGTATTTTTTTCGTGAAAGCGAATACAGAAAACGATTCAATATTTTGTTGGCATTGGCAAATCCCCGATCTATATCGCTTCCGGAGTGACCTCCTCGCAGGCCTTTGACATCGACACGAAACCAGAAATATTTTTTTGGAACATCTTTCGATTTGTACTTGAAGTAAGCCTTTGTGCCTCTCCCACCTGCGCAGCCGATGTATATTTGGCCTTCTTCTTCGGTGTCGAGATTAATGAGAATCTCGCCCGTAATAAAGTTTTTTTCCAATGCGTTCGCTCCCGTGAGCCCCGTTTCTTCATCTACAGTGAACAGTGCTTCTATTTTGCCGTGTGGTATGTTGTCCGAAGCCAAAATGGCAAGCGCAGCTGCGACTCCGACTCCATTATCGGCTCCTAAGGTAGTGCCGTTGGCTTTCACCCAGTCACCATCGATGATGGTTTCGATAGGGTCGGTTTCGAAATTGTGAGTTACGTCGTTGTTTTTTTCGCATACCATATCCACATGACTTTGCAGCACGACAGTAGGAGTGCCTTCTTTACCGGGTGTGGCCGGTTTTGTAATGAGTACATTCCCTGCTTTGTCCTGTTTCGCTTCCAGATTATGTTTTTGTGCAAAATCGAGCAAGTAGGCCAGAATTTTTCCTTCTTTTTTTGAAGGTCTTGGAATTTGGGTAATTTCGTAGAAATAATTCCAAAGATCAGTTGGTTGAAGTTCTTTGATAGTCATCTTTCAAAATATTTGTGAAATGTTTTTTATTGAACGCAAAAAATCGATTGTTGTTTTGATTCGAGCGATAAATTTACAAGAAATCTTCGTTCGAGAAAAATTTAATATCTTTAATACGAAAAAATTCGCTTTAATTGGCTAATTCAACTATCTTTGCTCAAAAATTGAGGTAAGAATATGATGCAAACGATATTTATTGGTATACTCTTACTGTTTGTGGCAGTATTGTTGATGGGCGTCAAAGTCTTTTTTACGAAAGACGGAGAGTTTCCCAACACACATATCGGTGCAAGCAAAGCTATGCAGGATAGAAACATCCTCTGTGCTTCCGATCAGGATACTCAGATGCGCGCCAAGGTAAATCCCGTTGAATTGATTTTGAAATCCGAACACAAAAAATAATCGAAAATGAAGAATACCTATTCGTATGTAATTGGCGGCATAATTGCTGTCGCCGTGGTGGTGCTATATATCTTGTTTTTTACCTCACGAACGTCTCTCAACTCAGATAAAAACGGTGCAGCATTCAACTTATCCGATTCAACCGTAACGTTGCCGATTGCCTATGTTAATATCGACTCCTTGTTGTCGAATTATAATTTTGCAAAAGATCTCAACGAAGCACTTATTCGAAAGGAAGAAAGCAGTCGTGCCACACTCAATCAAAAACAGCGTGAGATGCAGACAGCCGCACAGGAATTTGAACGTAAACGACAGAACAACGCTTTTTTGAGTCAGGACAGGGCACAGCAAGAATATGATCGCATCATGCGCATGCAACAGGAATATGAGCAAACTGCAAATCGTCTGTCTCAGGAATTTGCTTTGGAACAACAAAAGCTAAACTTTCAGATGGAAGATACCATCAAGGTTCGTTTGGAAGAATTTAACAAGAACAAGAAATACGAAATTATTTTCAGTAATCGGGGTACCGGGACGATTCTTTACAGCGATAAAAAATACGATATTACGAAGGAAGTGATTGATTTTCTGAATAAGAAATATGGCCCGGCAACGGCTCCTTCGTCTTCAAATGAGAAAAAGGAATAAATTCTGTTTTACCAAAAAAGAAAACGTGTATATTAGGTCCTTTTTATCGAGGGCCTAATTTTTTATCTGCTCATGAAGCATTGGGAACCCTATTTGAAAAAGAGCAAACTGCCGAGAGCGAGTCTGATTTCGGCTGATTTCAGTGCTTGCATGGCCGTTGTCATTCCTTGTTACAACGAGCCTAATCTGGAAGCTACTTTGCAAAGTCTTTGTGAATGTGCTTCTCCTGCTTGCGGCACGTTGGTGATTGTGGTGATTAACTCGAGAGAGAATTGCTCTGCCGATGTTGCTCGGCAAAACAGAGAGTCTTTTAGCCGGGTGCATGCTTTTTCACAAACGCATGGCAATGAGAAAATACATTTTATGCCATTGCTGTGTGAGGAACTTCCACGCAAACATGCCGGTGTGGGATTGGCGCGAAAAATAGGGATGGATTTGGCCGTCGATTATTTTCTTCGAACCGAAAATCCAACCGGTATCCTCGTTTCACTCGATGCGGACTGCACCGTTTCTCCTAATTTTTTGGTCGACATTTCCGAAAGTTTCCGCAGAGATGAAAAATTGTGCTGCACCATTCACAATTTTTATCACCGTGTCGAGAATGGTGATCCGACTATAGAAGATGCCGTTCGCCAATACGAAGCTTATCTTAGATATTTCGAGAACGCACTTCGATATACGGGCTTTCCGTATTATTATCATACCATCGGTTCTGCTTTTGCGGTGACTGCCGATGCCTATGTGCGTGTCGGAGGAATGGGGCGTCAGCAGGGAGGAGAAGATTTTTATTTTTTGCAAAAAATATTTCAAATGGGAAAGACAAAAGAGCTCGACGATGTGATGGTTTACCCGATGGCGCGATTTTCGGATCGCGTCCCTTTTGGTACCGGCCCTGCTTTGCAAAAGATTATAGCCCAAAAAGATGGCTTGATGAAAGTTTATGACTTTGAAGCGTTTCAGTCGTTGAGACAGTTCTTCGACATGAAAGACAGTTTTTACGGCGCGTCGCAAGATCGCATCATCGAAATGATCCGCCGCCTACATCCCATATTGCAGGAATTTTTGACAGAGAACAATTTTCTGCTCGATATTCAGGATTGCAATGCCAACGCGGCGACGCTAAAATCCTTTCAAAAAAGGTTTTTCCATCATTTTAATGCGTTTAAGATTATCAAATATCTGAATTTTGCTCATCAAAATGCCTTCGGATTAACTTCACTAACTACTGCTCTTGACAAATATTCTGAAGCTGTTGGAAGTTAAGACAAATTTTGCTATTTTTGTGGTCAGATTGATAGGAAAAACTGACTTTATTCTTTTTTATTGTTATGTGGGGTATAAACGGAGTTGAAATCGTAAGTGCATTCCTGGTATTGTTCGCTATAATCGATGTATCTGGATCAGTGCCTATTTTTATCAATCTTCGTAGCCAAAACAAGATCATCAATCCGCCGAAGGTGGCCATTTATTCGCTTTTTTTCATGTTGCTTTTTCTTTTTGTAGGCGAATGGATCTTGAGACTCTTTCAGGTCGATATTTCGTCGTTTGCCGTAGCAGGGGCGATTGTATTATTGATACTTTCGGTAGAGATGATTTTAGGCGTCGAAATATTCAAAAATGATCAGTCCGGAGACAGCAATTCATCCACTCTGGTGCCGGTGGTATTTCCTCTCATTGCCGGGCCGGCAAGTTTCACTACCTTGCTTTCGATGCGCGCAGAATATCAAACGATCAATATCATCGTGGCCATTTTATTGAATCTTGCGATTGTGTATCTGGTTTTGCGGTTTTTAGATCCTGTGAAAAGAATATTAGGTGCAAGTGGAGCCTATATTCTCCGAAAATTTTTTGGCGTCATTCTCATGGCCATTTCCATCCGTCTGCTCACGTCCAACATGAGCACACTCATTGCCTCTTTCCAGTGAAAAGGGATTTTTCGGTTTACGATCCCTGTTTTTCCCTTTATTCTACTCCCAATTTTTTTGAGCAACTGTATTTCGAATTTAACAAAAAAAGAGTATATTTGTGCCATCAAATTGATGTACAGGTCAAGAGTTTAGATTATCACAAAAGATATAATTAATTTATCAAAATCAATCAAACATGAGAATTGTAAGTATTTTGGGACGTGAAATCCTCGATTCGAGAGGAAACCCCACAGTAGAAGTAGATGTAACTACCGAATCGGGAGCTTTTGGCCGTGCTGCCGTTCCTTCCGGAGCATCCACAGGCGAAAATGAAGCCCTTGAGCTTCGCGATGGTGACAAAAAAAGATATTTGGGAAAAGGCGTTCAGAAAGCAGTAGCAAATATAAACGATGTGATCGCTCCTGCTCTCCTTGGTATGAGCGCATTGGATCAGATGGGAATCGATGCCAAATTGCTCGAACTTGATGGAACAAAAACCAAATCGCATCTCGGAGCCAATGCCTTGTTGGGAGTATCGCTCGCAGTAGCCAAAGCCGGAGCCGATTATCTCGGATTACCTCTTTATCGCTACATTGGTGGCACAAATACTTACGTGTTGCCTGTTCCGATGATGAATATTATCAATGGAGGTTCACATTCCGACGCTCCTATCGCTTTTCAGGAATTTATGATTCGTCCTGTAGGTGCGAAATCGTTTAAAGAAGGATTGCGTGCAGGTGCAGAAATCTTCCATTCGCTGAAAAAAGTGCTTCACGATAAGGGATTAAGTACGGCAGTAGGCGATGAGGGCGGTTTTGCTCCAAATCTTTCGGGTGGAACAGAAGAAGCTCTCGAATCGATTCTTACCGCCATCAAAAATGCAGGATACGAACCGGGTAGAGATGTAACGATTGGCCTCGATTGCGCGGCTTCCGAATTTTACGAAAACGGCATTTACGATTATACCAAATTCGAAGGCAGTAAAGGTGAGAAGAGAACATCCGCTCAACAGGCCGAATATCTGGAACAACTGATTTCGAAATATCCCATCGACTCGATCGAAGACGGAATGAGCGAAAATGACTGGGACGGATGGAAACTCCTGACCGACAAAATCGGTGGCAAATGTCAATTGGTTGGCGATGACTTGTTTGTTACCAACGTAGAATTTCTCGAAAAAGGCATTCGTCTGGGATGCGCCAATTCTATTCTGATTAAGGTTAATCAGATCGGTACATTGACCGAAACCCTTAACGCTATCGAAATGGCGCAACGTCATGGATATACGACTGTGACTTCACATCGTTCGGGCGAAACCGAAGATGCTACCATTGCCGATATCGCTGTGGCAACGAACTCGGGACAAATCAAAACCGGTTCCCTGAGCCGCTCCGATCGTATGGCGAAATATAACCAGCTACTTCGCATTGAGGAAGAATTGGGCGATCGCGCCGTTTATGGATATAAAAAAATCAGATAAAAGTTTTTTTACTCTCATAATGCAAGAAGAGGGGCTTCGATTGATTTCGAAAGCCCTTCTTTTTTATGTTATCGTGAAAGCTCTTTGAATCTTTTGCCGAAAGCTTTGTTTTATGAGAAGAATATAAAAAATCCTTCCTCGCAGGTCATTCCGTAAATTCATATTCTCACCAGCTTTTTTTGATCAATAACCGATCAACTCTTCACAATCAAAATTACCATCAATCTTCAGAAATCACTATCTTTGTTCGACTAAAAAATAAGACAGTGAGCAAAGAAATCGTAGAAACACCTTTGATGAAGCAGTACATCGAGATCAAAAAACAACATCCCGATGCCATACTGCTGTTTCGTGTAGGCGATTTTTACGAAACTTTTTCGGATGACGCCATCATCGCTTCCGAAATTTTGGGCATAACGCTCACCCGACGTGCCAATGGCGCTGCCCAGTTTGTGGAGCTTGCCGGATTTCCCCATCACGCACTCGATACCTATTTGCCCAAACTGGTGAGAGCAGGCAAACGAGTTGCCATTTGCGATCAGCTGGAAGACCCCAAGACAACCAAAAAACTCGTCAAGCGGGGCATTACCGAATTGGTAACGCCGGGTATTACCATCGACGACAACATGCTCAACCACAAGGAAAACAATTTTCTTTGTGCCATTCACACGGCCGACGGCAAACATTTCGGCATTGCTTTTCTCGATATTTCAACCGGTGAATTTCTGACTTCGGAGGGAACGCGAGACGACATCGACAAACTCTTGTCCAATTTTTCTCCGAAAGAAATTCTGATCGAACGCGGCAGTCGGAAAAAATTTGAAGAACGTTTCGGTTCGTCGTTTTTCCTTTTCGAGCTCGACGATTGGATTTTTACATCGGATGCCGCTCGTGACAGACTCCTCAAACATTTTCAGACGAAAAACCTGAAAGGATTCGGCGTAGATCATTTGCCGCTCGGCATCATTGCCTCGGGAGCCATTCTTCATTATCTCGACATCACCCAACATTCGCAAATAAGCCACATCGTGGCATTGCGCCGCATCGAAGAAGACCGCTATGTGCGGCTCGACAAATTCACCGTTCGGAGTCTCGAATTGATTGCGCCGATGAACGAAGGAGGCAAAAGTCTGCTCGATGTGCTCGACAAAACCGTTTCGCCAATGGGCTCGCGCCTGTTGCGGCGCTGGATTGTGTTTCCGCTGAAAGACAAAAAACCGATTGAAAATCGCCTCGATGTGGTGGAAAACTTCTTTCGGGAGCCGGAATTGAAAGATCTGTTGGAACAACAGCTTTCGCTCATCGGCGATTTGGAACGAATCATTTCGAAAGCAGCCGTAGGGCGAATTGCTCCGCGTGAAGTGGTGCAGCTGAAAGTAGCCTTGACAGCCATTGAACCCATACGCGAAGCGTTTCTGGCATCGGATAACATCAGTCTGAAAGAAATGGGCGAAAAGCTGAATCCGTGTCCTGTGATTCGCGACCGCATCGAAAAAGAAATTGTGCCCGATCCCCCTGCACTTCTTAACAAAGGAGGAATCATTCGGAAAGGTGTGAACGCCGAACTCGACGAACTGCGCGAAATTGCCTATTCGGGAAAAGATTATCTACTCCACATCCAGCAGCGCGAAAGCGAGCGAACCGGCATCCCATCACTCAAGGTGGGGTTTAACAATGTATTCGGATATTACATCGAGGTGCGCAACACGCATAAGGACAAAGTCCCCGACGATTGGATTCGCAAGCAGACGCTCGTGAACGCCGAACGCTATATCACTCAGGAATTGAAGGAATATGAAGAAAAGATACTGGGCGCCGAAGATAAAATTTCGGTTATCGAAACGCAACTCTATTCTTCGCTGGTAGAAAGTCTAATCGAATACATTCCGACCATCCAGGTCAATGCCAATGTGATCGCACGTGCCGACTGTTTGTTATCGTTTGCAAAGGTGGCGCAGGAAAACAAATATATTCGTCCCGAAATCAACGAATCGGAGATCATCGACATCAAGGCAGGGCGCCATCCCGTCATCGAGAAACAGTTGCCGCCTGACGAACCCTACATATCGAACGACGTATTTCTGGACAGCGAATCGCAACAAATTCTGATCATCACCGGCCCGAATATGGCGGGGAAATCTGCCTTGCTGCGACAAACGGCGCTCATCGTCATCATGGCACAAATCGGCAGTTTCGTTCCTGCCGAATCGGCAAAAATAGGTTTGGTAGATAAAATTTTTACACGCGTCGGCGCATCGGACAATATATCGTTGGGTGAATCCACCTTCATGGTAGAAATGAACGAAGCCGCCAATATCCTCAACAATATTTCGCAACGAAGCCTGGTGCTCTTTGACGAACTCGGTCGGGGTACGAGCACGTACGACGGCATTTCCATTGCGTGGGCTATCGTGGAATATCTGCACGAACATCCGCGCGCCCATGCCAAAACACTTTTCGCAACGCATTATCACGAACTCAACGAAATGCAAAAATCGTTTAAGCGGATACGTAATTTTAATGTATCGGTGAAGGAGGTGGATAACAACGTGATTTTTCTGCGAAAATTACAACCCGGCGGCAGCGAGCACAGTTTCGGAATTCACGTAGCCCAAATGGCCGGCATGCCGCAAAGCATCACCAAGCGAGCGCAAGCCATTCTGAAACAGATGGAATTGGAAAACCGCAAACACGGCATCAAAAAACCCATTGACGATTTCATCGAAAAACGGGAAGGCTATCAGTTGAGCTTTTTTCAGTTGGACGATCCGGTGCTCAGCCAAATCAGAGACGAATTGCTCCATTTGGATGTCAACAATTTGACGCCGCTTGAAGCGCTCAACAAATTAAACGAAATCAAGAAAATCGTGAGAGGAAAATGATTTTTCCCAATCATTCAAAGATGTACAACGAAAACAGCATAGAAGAAACCGTTCGTAGCGGCCGTATCGAAGTGATTTGCGGCTCGATGTTCTCGGGTAAGACCGAAGAATTGCTTCGCAGATTACGACGAGCCAATTTTGCACATCAAAAGGTGGAAATTTTTAAACCATGCATCGACAATCGCTATTCGGCAGACGATGTGGTGTCGCACGATCAAAATTCCATTCCATCCACGCCGGTGGAACATTCGAACAACATCCTGCTGTTGTCCTCGGAAGTGGAAGTGGTGGGGATCGACGAGGCACAGTTTTTTGACGAAGGCCTGGTGGAAGTTTGCCAAGCACTTGCCGACCAGGGAGTTCGTGTGATCGTGGCCGGTCTCGACATGGATTTCAAACGTGTCCCCTTCGGGCCAATGCCGGCCTTGTGTGCCATTGCCGACGACGTGACCAAAGTTCATGCCATTTGCGTGAAATGTGGCCGGCTTGCCAATTATTCGCATCGACTTGTGGCAAACGACAAACAGGTATTGCTGGGCGAGACACAGGAATATCAGCCACTATGCCGAACTTGTTATCTGCAGGCCACACAAAATAGGAGCAACTGCTTCGGCACATAAAGAAAATTCGGCAAAGAAGATTGTTTACTGTTTCTTACATCTTAAAAATCTTAAAAATCGGAAAAATGTCTCTATTTCTCACATACGAATCTTGAAATCGAGCCCCCAAAAGTCCAAAATTTGGGTTAAACGCTATTCGAACCATGTACGACGCAAGTACGGCGCAAATACGACGGAAACCCGACACGAACAAAGCATGAAAAAATACTCCGGGTAGAGGCTGAAAAAGTTTCTAAACATCGATTCAACGGTATTGTAAATGCTTATCCGGTTGCTGAAAATCGGGATGTTATCTGCATAGTTGATTTTTTTGCTTAACGAAAATAAACAATCGCCGAGATATAACGTTATTATAGCAGGCATTTATTTTATTTGCAAAACAAACTATTAACAAAAACATTGACGTATGAAACTAAAAAGATTTTTTGTTGCCACACTTTTGGCGACGGCTTTGACCACTACATTTACATTGAGTGCACAGAATTATAACACCGGTCTTGGCGTACGATTGGGGTACGATAGCGGATTGACCTACAAGAACTTTTTCACCAATAGCAGTGCTTTCGAAGGCATACTGAGTATCTCGCCCAATTATTTTCAGTTGGTAGGACTCTATGAATACCAGCGACCACTCGAAGGGGTCGACAATCTGGATTGGTATCTTGGTATTGGAGCCCATATCGGAGGCATTCACCATCACAAGGATGAATACGACAACGCTTTTTTGATTGGGGCAGACATCATTGGCGGCTTGGAATATACATTCCCCGAAGCACCTTTTGCCATCTCTTTGGATTGGAAGCCGTCGTTTAACTTCACAAACGATTACAACGACTACTGGTATAGTGGATTTGCACTGACTCTGCGTTATACGCTCAGATAATTTTTTAGAGAATATTAAACAGAAAACCGCCCTTCTATAAGGCGGTTTTCTGTTTTCGTGCGGATAAAATTTGTATTTTTGCAGCTATGCAAGACAAAGATCCGGATATTTCCGAGAAACTGCTCGGTCAATTAAATGAAGCTCAACGCGAGGCCGTTGCCTATTGCGACGGACCATCGCTGGTGATAGCCGGCGCCGGTTCGGGCAAAACACGTGTGCTGACCTACAAGATAGCTTATCTTTTGGCACAAGGACTTCCGCCCTATTACATTCTTGCCCTGACCTTTACGAACAAAGCGGCACGCGAAATGAAGATGCGAATTGCCGATTTGGTAGGTGAAAAGAAAGCCCGACAGTTGTGGATGGGAACATTTCATTCCATCTTTGCACGTATATTGCGCAGCGAAGCCGAACACATCGGATTTAAATCGAATTTCACGATTTTCGATTCGGGAGATTCTGCGAGTCTCATCCGACAGATCATCAAGGACATGAATCTGGATGACAAGATTTACAAACCGGGCAGCGTGCATAATCAGATTTCGAGAGCAAAAAACAATCTGATCACACCCAAAATGTATGCCCAGAACACCGAAATTCAGGAATACGACCGGGCTGCAAAACGGCCACAACTGTTTGAAATCTACCAACGCTATCAGGATCGACTCCGTTCGGCCAACAGCATGGATTTCGACGATTTGCTCATGTACACCAATATACTGTTCCGCGACCATCCGGAAGTGCTCGAAAATTATCAAAATCGTTTTCAGTATATTTTGGTTGACGAGTATCAGGACACGAATTTTTCGCAGCACCTCATCGTGAAGCAACTTGCCGACAAGCATCACCGCATTTGCGCCGTAGGCGATGATGCCCAAAGCATCTATTCGTTTCGGGGAGCGAATATCGACAATATTCTCAAATTTAAATCCAATTTTCCCGAAACCCAGATTTTCAAACTCGAGCAAAACTATCGATCGACCCAAACTATTGTGAATGCGGCAAACAGCCTTATCAAGAAAAATACGGAGCAAATCTTCAAAAACGTGTTTTCGAAAAATGACGAAGGCGAAAAGCTGGAAGTAGCGGGCGCTTTTTCCGACTTCGAAGAAGGATTGATCGTTTCCAATAAAATAGCGCGAATGCGCTACGAGGAGCATGCTTCGTATGGCGATTTTGCCATCCTGTACCGCACGAATGCACAGTCGCGTATTTTTGAAGAGGCTTTACGCAAAAAAAACATTCCCTACCGCATTTACGGAGGGGTTTCGTTCTATCAACGAAAAGAAATCAAGGACGTGATCTGCTATTTTCGGCTCATCGTCAATCCCGGCGACGAAGAAGCCTTGCGGCGCATCATCAATTACCCTGCAAGGGGGATCGGCGAAACTACATTCGCGAAAATTGCGTCGGCCGCTCAACTTCACGGCGTGAGTCTGTGGCAAGTGTTGAGCGATCCACTGCAATATAATTTGAACATCAATTCGGGAACAGCCAAAAAACTGGCCGATTTCCGTGCGCTTATCGGCGAATTTATCGAACAGAACGAAACACTCAATGCCTACGAACTGGCTCATTTGGTGGTTCAAAAATCGGGAATATACCGAGAGGCTTACGACGACAAAACGCCGGAAGGCATGAGCCGTGCCGAAAACATCGAAGAACTTCTTAATGCAATGAACGAGTTCGTTTCGACGCGCACTGAAGAAGGCGCGGAAGATATTCGACTGATCGATTTCCTTTCGGAAGTATCGTTGCTCACCGACCAGGATACCGATCAGGAAGCCGAAGACGAAAAGGTCACGTTGATGACGGTTCATTCGGCCAAAGGCCTCGAATTTAATCACGTTTTCGTGGTGGGATTGGAAGAAGATCTGTTTCCCTCGCGCATGGCCATGAACGAGATGAGAGGATTGGAAGAAGAACGCCGGCTCTTTTATGTGGCCATCACCCGAGCCAAAAAAACCTGCACCCTTACCTTCGCCAAAAGTCGGTTTAAGAACGGGCAAATCAATCCGGCACGCGAAAGTCGCTTTTTGCGAGATATCGATCCGGAATATCTATCGATGGAACGCAATACCCTTTCGACACAACGCGAAGCACCCAATGACGGATTTTGGGGATCGCTTCGCAATCAGCAGGTTTTTCGCAAGGAACCCGAACAGCCGTCGTTTATAAATGAACCGAAAAAGATATCGCCCGTTGCACGTTCCGCAAGTTCGACACCCCTATCGAAAGAAGCAGAAGCATTGCACGAAGGCAATGTCATCGAACACGAGCGTTTCGGACGCGGCGTTGTTTCGGCCATCGAACAGTCAGGCAATGACAAGCGTGCCTTTGTAGATTTTGAATCGGCCGGCACCAAACAGTTGTTACTGAAATTTGCCAAATTCAAAATCATTTCCTGAAAACCGGTTTTACAATTCGAGCAAGGCACGTTCGCCACTGCTTTCTCTGAAAAGCATGTCAACGGGATTTTCGAGCAATTTTTTCACCCTGACGAGAAACCCGACCGAATCTTTGCCATCGATCACGCGATGATCATACGACAAGGCAACATACATCATGGGCCGTATCGCCACTTGTCCTTCGATGGCTACCGGACGTTCCAAGATGTTGTGCATCCCCAAAATAGCCGACTGAGGAGGGTTGATAATCGGAGTGGACATCATCGAACCGAAAATGCCTCCGTTGGTGATGGTGAAAGTGCCGCCACTCATCTCAGGAATCGAAAGTTTCCCTTTTCGAGCTTTTTCGGATAATGAAGCTACCTGTTTCTCGATTTCTGCCAAACTCAAACTTTCCACATTTCGAACCACAGGTACCATCAATCCTTTGGGAGTACTTACCGCAACCGAAATATCGGTATAGTTGTAGAAAATCATATTCTCGCCTTCGATGGACGAATTGACATTGGGATATTCGAGCAAAGCGATAGAAGATGCTTTCATGAAAAATGACATAAGTCCGAGCTTTATGCCATGTTTCTCGACGAACTGATCCTGATATTTTTTTCTCAAATCGAGAATTGCTTTCATATTCACCTCGTTGAAAGTAGTCAGCATGGCTGTTTCGTTTTTTACAGAAACGAGGCGTTCACTCAGCTTTCGGCGGAGCGAACTCATGCGCTCGGTTTTGTAGTTTCGAGTTGCTGCCTTGCGCACACCGGGTGCCATTGTACTATCATCCATCGCATCCATCGCTGCTTCGATATCCGAAGCTTTCAGCCGACGCAAGCCGTTAATCACATCTTCTATCGACAAGCCATTTTCTTGCATCATCTTTTTGGCTAACGGCGTGATTTTTACCTTCTCGAAAGTTGAAGAATTGTCTTGGACTTGTGGCGAGCTTTTTTCTTCGTAAGCAAGTATTTCTGGTTGAGGTGAGATATCCACTTTTGTTTGCTCTTGCGCCGAAGGTCCCTTTTTGACCGTTTCGTCAGGAGTTTCTGCCGCATCAGGTTGGAATGAAGTATCGATTGTGCAAGCCACCGAGCCAACTTCCAATAGGGAACCTTCAGTTGCTTTATGCGAAATTTTGCCTGCCTCGTCGGCAACAAGAGTAAGCGTAGCCTTCTCCGATTCGAGTTCGGCTATCTCTGTTCCTTTTTTTACTATCGCACCATCCTCAACGAGCCAACGATAGAGTTCGACGTGTGTGATAGATTCGCCCGGTGTCGGGATTTTTATGTCTATAATTGCCATATCTATGAGATGTTATTTGATTGCTTCGCGGATAATTTTTGACTGATTCACTTTGTGCATAGCGGGTAATCCTTCGGCGGTAACACCGCTTGCAGGGCGACTGATAATTTGGAGAGGTTCTCCAAAATGATCTTTGAGGAACAAGCCGGCACCCATGTTGTAGGGTTCTTCCTGCACCCAAACTTTTTCGACGTTAGGGCCGTAATTTTTTAGAATTTCTTTAAGTTGGTTTTCGGGATAAGGATACAATTGTTCGAGGCGAACAATCGAAACATGATCGGCATTGGTTTCTTTGCGAGCGGCATCGAGTTCGTAGTATATTTTTCCGGTACAAAGCACCAACTTAGTTATTCTTGAAAAATCTGAAACCGATTTATCGGCGATCACTTCCTGAAAATGTCCTTCGGTGAAGTCGGCAAGAGACGAGACACACTCGGGGTGACGCAACAGGCTTTTCGGGGTGAAAGCGATTAAAGGTATGCGAATATCCCGATGCAGCTGCCTGCGCAGGGCATGGTAGTGATTGGCCGGCGTGGAAGGAATTACCACCTGCATGTTGTAATTGGCGCACAGACTGAGAATGCGCTCGACGCGACCGCTCGAATGTTCGGCACCCTGTCCCTCGTAACCGTGCGGAAGGTAAAGAACCAAACCCGATTTTACCCCCCATTTTTCTTGTGCCGAAGCGATGTATTGATCCACAACCACCTGTGCCTCGTTGAGGAAATCTCCAAACTGTGCTTCCCAAATGGTGAGTCCGTCGGGATAAGCGAGTGAATATCCATATTCGAATGCCAGAATACCATATTCGCTCAGAGGCGAATTGTAAACACGAACGGGAGCAAATTCTCCTCCCAAATGTTTGAGAGGAAAATATTTTTCCTCGCCGTCTTCGGTTACTATTTCGGCATGTCGGTGCGAAAAGGTTCCACGTTCCGAATCCTGTCCACTCAATCGTACGGCATGCATTTCCTTTGCCAGTGTTGCATAAGCCATCAACTCGCCCATCGCCCAATCGTAGGCGTCGGACTCGATCATATCTGCACGTTGTGCGAACAAACGAATGGTTTTATTGAAAAAATGTTTGTCAGAAGGCAAAGTCGTTATTCGTCTTGCCAAATCAAGAAACTCATCCTTTTGGAAAGCCGTGTCAACCGGTGATTCAAAGTCTTCTGCACGAGGCAAACGGATATTTTGATACTTCTCCCGGAGAAAAGGTAAAATTCGCAATCGGGGACTTTCGATTGATTTCTCGTATTCACGTTCCATCCGTTGGTGAAAATCCGAAACTTTTCGATCATATTCCTGCTGCGAAATCACACTTTCGGCCATCAATTTTTCGGCATAAATTTCACGCGGATTTTTGTGCTTGGCAATTATGTCATAAAGTTTGGGTTGTGTAAAACGGGGTTCATCACCCTCGTTGTGTCCGTACTTTCGGTACGAAAGCAAATCTATAAACACATCGATGTTGAATTTCTGACGAAATTCGAGTGCGAGTTTGGCAACAAAAATCATCGCTTCCACATCGTCGCCGTTGACATGGAAAACAGGCGACTGGGTAACTTTCGCTATATCGGTACAATAGGTACTCGAACGTCCCTGCAAATAATTTGTGGTGAATCCTACTTGATTGTTGATCACGAAATGAATGGTTCCACCCGTTTTGTATCCATCGAGTTTGGAGAATTGAATTGCTTCGTAAACAACCCCCTGAGCGGCAATGGCGGCATCGCCGTGAATGAGAATGGGTATCACTTGCTGATAGTTGTAATCGCGGTCGTTTTCGATTATCGCACGCGCCACACCTTCGGCTACAGGTGTTGATGATTCCAAATGCGATGGGTTGGGCACGAGACTGATCGATATTTTTCGACCATTATACTCGAATGTATTATTATATCCGAGATGATATTTCACATCGCCATATAAGATTCCGTCTTCATATCCCTGAGCAATAAATCCTCGAAAAATTTCCCAATAAGGCTTCTTCATGATATTGGCCAACACGTTTAACCGTCCACGATGAGCCATTCCGATGACGATATCGTTGGCATCGTATTGTCCTCCATGTGATATGATGGTATCGAGAGCGGGAATAATCGCTTCGGACCCTTCGAGAGAAAATCTTTTTTGACCGACAAATTTTTTGTGCATATAATCCTCCAGCCCCGAGGCTTCTACCAAAGAGTCTAAAACGTGCAGTTTGGTTTCGTTAGAGAGAACTTCTTGGTTCTTCGATCCTTCCATCTTATTCTGAAGCCATTGCACGATTTCGGGCTTTGTCATGTAGCGATATTCCACGCCGATAGATTTGCAGTAAGTTTCCTGCAAATGAGAAACGATATCTCGAAGCTTGGCTCTACCGATTCCGATTTCGTTGCCTGCCTCGAACTCAGTATCCAGATCACCTTCTGTGAGATTGAAATTTTCGAGATCGAGTGTCGGCGAATAGGTTCTGCGAGTGCGAACCGGATTTGTTTTTGTGAATAAATGCCCGCGACGCCGATATCCTGCAATCAAGTTTAAGACAGCCATTTCCTTGGCAAAGTTTTCGGAGTAGGAAACCCCGGTAGTCGGTTTTACGGGGTATTGGCGAGTTGCCAGATCGAATCCCTGAAAGAAAAATTGGAAGCTGGCATCTACACTTTTCGGATCATCTTTGTACTGTTTGTATAGAGCCTCGATGGCATCCAAGTCCATCGTCCCGATAGGGTTGTTGGTATCCATTGGTTTTTTCGGTTGTTGTGATTTTTAAAACGTAAAGATGATAATTTTGTTCCGAATTTCCAATAAATTAATGAGAAAAAGCAGGAATGATTATGTTTTGGGGGATTTTGTCGGATATTTCTTGTTTTGTATGAATTAATGAAAGTAGGAGGCAGTCTCTATTTTTACTTGATCACGGCACAATGATCAATTTTGGCCATTGCAATCGCAAAAAATAAAACAATTGACATCGCGGTTTTCATCAGAAGATTATTCAAAGTTGTTGGAGGTTCACTTTCGTATGTCAAAAAAAAATGCGATCTTCGTATTCTAAAACGCTGCATTCTGCAATCCATTTTCACAAACTCTATAAATTAAGAAACTATATGACAAAAAGCGCTTTACAAATTGCAAGAGCTGCCTATGTGCCTAAAATGCCGGAAGGCTTGTGGAGCAATGTTCGCCTCGAAGAAGGCGCCGCCACGAGCGCAGCCGGAGATGCCGAAGAGATTAAAAAGCTTTTCCCGAATACCTATGGAATGCCTGTTGTTAAGTTTGTCCAAACCGATGGACAACCCGGTTTGGAAAATCCCATGAATGTTGGAGTGATTCTTTCGGGTGGGCAGGCTCCCGGCGGGCATAATGTAATTGCAGGTATTTATGACGGCATCAAACGTTTGCACCCACAAAGCCGACTTTTCGGGTTCATTCTTGGTCCTGCCGGCTTGATAGAGCACAATTACAAAGAGCTTACGGGCGATATCATCGACGAATATCGCAATACCGGCGGATTCGATATCATCGGTTCGGGTCGTACCAAACTCGAAACGAAAGAACAATTCGACAAAGGATTGGAAATTTTGAAAAAACTCGACATCAAGGCTTTGGTAATTATTGGTGGTGACGATTCGAACACAAACGCTTGCGTATTAGCCGAATATTACAAGGCTATCAATGCCGGTGTCCAGGTGATCGGGTGTCCCAAGACTATCGATGGCGATTTGAAGAACGAACAAATTGAGACTTCTTTCGGATTCGATACTGCCTGCAAAGTATATTCCGAACTCATCGGAAATATCGAACGCGATTGCAATTCGGCCCGCAAATATTGGCACTTCATCAAAGTGATGGGACGCTCGGCATCGCACATCGCCCTCGAATGTGCTTTGCAAACACATCCCAACATCTGCATCATTTCGGAAGAAGTTGAAGCCCAATCACTTTCGCTCGACGATATTGTGGATCAGATTGCGACGGTAGTAGCCCAACGCGCCGAGAAAGGATTAAACTTCGGTACGGTAATCATTCCCGAAGGATTAATCGAATTTATTCCGGCCATCAAATCTCTCATTGCAGAGTTGAACGATTTGCTTTCGAAAACCGAAGAATTCAGCTTGGTACGTCGCTCGCAACAGCGTGAATATATTATCGGTAAACTTTCGCAGGAAAATGCTAAAATTTATGCTTCTCTGCCCGAGAAAGTAGCAAAACAACTGGCGCTCGATCGCGATCCTCACGGCAATGTTCAGGTTTCGATGATTCAAACCGAAGAGTTGCTTGCACAAATGGTTGCTACGCGTCTTGAAGAATGGGAGAAGGAGGGAAAATACAAAGGCAAGTTTGCCACCATCACTCATTTCTTTGGATATGAAGGTCGTTGCGCAGCTCCATCCAACTACGACGCCGATTACTGCTATTCGTTGGGCTACACCGCATCGATGCTGATTGCTTCAGGCAAAACGGGCTATATGGCTTCCGTTAGAAACACCACTGCGCCTGCACACGAATGGATAGCCGGCGGAATTCCCATCACCATGATGATGAACATGGAACGTCGCCACGGCGAAATGAAACCCGTTATTCAAAAAGCACTCGTAAAATTGGATGGTGCTCCTTTTCAATACTTCAAAAGCAAGCGCGACGAATGGGCTATCGAAACAGATTATGTATATCCCGGTCCTATTCAGTATTTCGGGCCTACCGAAGTGTGTGATCAGCCAAGCAAAACATTGCAGTTGGAGCAGCGAGGAAAGTTGGAATGACAAAATTCCCCCATTGCCCGATCCAATTGTGGGTATTTATAAAAAAACGCTTCGAGAATTCTCGAAGCGCTTTTTTTAATATGTCTCCCCAAAAAATGGAGAATTAATAAAACCGATATCGGTTATCTTTTACTTTCAGTTTGTCTTTAAGAACTTCCATCGACTGCATTTGCAAGCGGTATGAGTTGTTGTTCATTAAAGTTGCTTTGGTAGCTTTCACGTCGAACGATTCGTTAGACCGGGTGCGATTATCGATTCTTACCACAAAAACTCCCATATTGCCTTTGGTAGGTTCCATCACTTTATTGAGTGGAGCATAAGCCGAGAAGGCATTCAAAACCGGTTCGAAGCCTAATCCGGATATATTTTGTGTGTTGAAGTTGACAAATTTAACGGTATCTACTCTACTGTTCATAGCTGAAGCGTATTCATCCAGACCGGTCAAATTTTTTGCTTTCAAGTCTGTAATAATTTTCTGAGCTTTTTTGTCACGTACCAATAACGACCGAATGGAGGCAGAAACTTCCGAGAGTGGCGTTATACCGGCAGGGATAACTTCGTCCAGGCGTGCTATGACACGTAAATTTGTCAGATCGAATTTTTTGACCGTTCCTTTTGTTTTTTCGTTAAGAGCCCAATTGATAATTTGCCTCGAATTCGGAATTTGAGCGATCATATAATCGGTGGCGGTGGCAGTGTAATTTGGAACAACGGAATAGCCTTTCTCTGTCGCCAATTCATTAAACTTTTTGCTTACTTCGGGGTTCGATACAAATTGGTTCAGTTCGTTATCCACGTTATTGGCGGTTTTTTCACTTACCACGACAGGCATGTTAATGATGGCCAGTTTATACTTTGTTACGGGCTGAGTTCGCTCTTCCACCTGCATGATGATTTGCTGACCGGGTACAGATATTTTCTGTGGTATGCCAATCGGGGATGAGAATGCCCGTTGGATAAATTCTTTTCCCAATTGGGTCAGGTCGATCTCTCTCGCCCAACCGGCATCGCCTCCATTTGAGCGTGGATTAAGGGAATTTGCAACTTCTTCGAACGATTTTCCGCCTTGAATTTCGTTGTATATGCTGTCCATAAAGTGAGTGACGGTACTGTCTTGCCCTAAGGCACTCGGATCGGGCACTACGATCAATCGGAGATGAACCGAGTCGGGAGCAACTGTCTTGTCGATTAGTTTGTAAATTTGGTATGAGTCGCCCTCTCTGACAGGGCCATAAACATCCGATATTGCAGCAGTTGAAGCAAAAGATAATTGGCTTGGCGTGAGCAAATTTGATGCTACAAATACATCTCTGTATGGCGTATCGGAATAGTCTGCTACTACAGGTGCAGGATTTTGCGCTTGTCGTAGTTTTTCGGCAGCTTCGTTGGCTTGTTTCTCAACTTCTGCAAAATCGGCATCACTGGGAGTGATTTCGCGAACGAAATAGGTGAGTTTTGCTACAGGAACAGCCAGTTTGAAATCTTTTTTGTGCTTATCGTAAAAGGCCTTTATTTCTTCGTTTGAAACGGTTACAGCAGAGTCAGGGATTGTGTAATAATTTTGAACGGTGTATGTCAGATCGGCATTCGTCTGCGAATGATCGAAATAGGTTTTCGCTTCAATATCATTGGCCATTACAGCACCCGAAAGCAATGCCCCAAACTTTTCTTCGAGACGTTGATATTTGATCAGATTTTCGATGAACAGCCAAACACTTTTGTATTGTTCGACCAATTCTTGTTCCTCAGGTTTGAAAGATTGAGTTGGTTGGTTGATGGTATTCAAGAAGTTCATAAGAGCGTTGCGATCGTAAATTCCGGTTTCGGGATTTACAAAAAGTGGCAGTTGTTGCAACAGCGGAGAGATTGTTTCTCCGTGTACGAGGTCGTTCAATTCTTCTTTCGATACCGTTAATCCCAATTTTTTTGCTTGAGCATCGAGTATTTTCTCTCGAACCATTTGTTGGTAAACCAATTCTCTGATTTGCGAAGTGGCATTTTCATCGAGCGAATTTTCGCCGCTTACCATTTTTTGAAAGTTTTCCCACTCCGTAACCCTATCGAAATAGTCTTGAGTGGAGATTACTTCTCCGTTTACTTCGAAAGCTTTGTCGCGCGCTTTGTTGAAAATAGTAGTTCCCGAGGTTAACAAATCACCCAAGATAAATGCCAGCATTGCAATACCAATTACTGCAACCAGAAATCCAGCTCTGTTTCTAATATTCTGTAATGTAGCCATTTATGCTAATAATGTTTAAGAAAATATCGTTAAAATTTATGCTGTTTCAATCAAGGGCACGAAGTTAGTAAAAATAAAGCAGATAAAATCTATTTTTATGTGAAAAAGTAATGGAGGGCTACAGTTGTCGATAAAAAATGCTACTCTTTTTTCAGACTGTTTACCATTAATCTGACAACTTCAATTTTTCTGGCCGTAACTTTCAGTATTTTGAAACTGAACTTTCCAATATCGATGGTTTCATACGTTTTTGGGAAACGTTGTGCATAGTGAAGTATCATTCCGGCTATGGTGCTGTATTCGTCAGATTCGGGGAGATCCAATCCGAGAATTTCGTTTACTTGATCGATCTCCATTCTGCCCGAAAGAACGTATTCGTTGTCATTTTCTTTCTTCATAAAACGGCTTTTTGTATCGTATTCGTCATAGATATCGCCAAAAATTTCCTCAACCAGATCCTCGAGGGTTACGATGCCGGAGGTACCACCAAATTCGTCAACTACTACCGCCATATTTTTATGTTGTTGCATGAGGTCGCTCATGAGTTTTTTTGCCTGCATACTTTCGGGTACAAACGTGAGAGGGGTGATTTTTTTTGTCCAGTTTTCAGGGTCGTTAAATAACTCCCAGATATGAATATAACCGATAATATTGTCGATGTTGTCTTCGAAAACAAGAATACGCGAAAGCCCTGTCTCGATAAATTTTTCTTTCAATATCTCGGTGTTTGTGTCGTTTCTCACTGCAATGATGTCGGCTCGGGGAATCATGCAGTCTTTCACTCGTTTGGTTGAAAAATCGAGGGCATTGCGAAAAATCTTCACGTCTGTATCGACGTCGTTGTCATTGGGTATATCCTCAATGTTTAGTTTTACGTACGAATCAAGCTCTTTTTCGTTAAAAATTACATTTTGAATCGGTTTGACGGAACATCCGAAAATTTTCAACAAAAAACGGGAAACCTGAATAAAAGCGCGTGTCAGCGGATATATTAAAATATAATATAGAAAAGCCGGAATAGCAAAGATTTTTATCCACCCATCAGGATTTTTTCTCAGGATCATTCGTGGAATGAATTGATTTGCAGCAACAGTCAGCAATGAAATAACCACAATAATAAAAAAATACCGAACCGCTTCTTTTTTCATAAGAGCGAAAGTCATCAGAGCCGGGTCAAGAATCTCGATGAAGAGATAAATTATCCATCCGAGCAAAATGATATTGCCGAGAGCGAGGGTTGTTAAAAATTGACGAGGATGATTATAAATGGTATTGAGCATGTGATTGAAAACCCCGTTGTTTTTTTTGTCGAGCACATAACGCACTTTGTCCGATGCTACAAAAGCCGTTTCGGTAATGGAGATAAGCAGCCATACCAAGATGGATATTATCAACCACCAGCTATTTTCGGGTAAATATGTCATGGTTTCGCCGGATTTGAGGTTAAAGGACGTGGTACAGAATCATTGAGTTGAGGATTATCTTTGAATGGAATTTTACCCTCGTGAGGACGGAAAATTCGGTATTCGTTCATTTCCTGATTCGATTCAAATCCATATCCTTTCAATTCCGAGTTGCCTCTTTTGATTTCGATGTATTTGTCTGAATAGACTTTCTGTTGCTTTTCATCCCAAAAAAGTTCGTCGCTGCGAAATTCTTCGCCTTGCATATTTCGAACATGTACGTTCCCTTTCAGTCTCCACAGGCGTTTCGCCGTATAATTCCATGCCGTGTCGGCTATGATGGTAGCCTCGATGTTAAACGAAGGATCAAAGCGCTCCAAATAAAGTCCTTCCGGAAAATACCAATGAGGATCTTTGGCTTTGTCGAAAACTAACCATTTTTGAGCAATGAGTTTGTAGCGTGTGATTCCGGAATCGGAAATGAAAGTAACCACCGAGTCGGTACTCATTGTAGGCGTACTTTCAGGATCGAATTTTATATCCACAAAATCAGCCTCTTTCTTATTGCATGATGCCCAAAAAAGCAACATAACAATCGCCAGTATGGCGATTGTTATGTGTCGTCTCTCTTTCGTGTATGTTATTTGTTCTTTTTCCAATCGAACTTCGATAAATCACACTGCTGTTTATTTCAGTCTCACCGTAGTGTTTTCTCCAATCCAACCCGGTATGAATATAGATTGGCCCTCCTTGATTCCCATCATAAATGCCGTTTCTGTATCCATAAAGTATGCCGAATATTTGTTTATCAAGCTATTGGCTTCGGCAGTTACGCTCGGATCAACCGATTTTGCTTTTTGCAACTTATCTACAGCGGCGCAGAATACCAATCCCGCTTTTTCGGGTTCCTGGAAAATGCTTCCTGCCGAAGCGGCATATAATTGAGCAATAAGGATATATGCTTTTCCGTTATTGGGATCGTATTTCAGTGCGTCGTAAGCAGCTTGTCTGGCACGCGAATAATTGCGTTGATTCGAGAAAATTCCCGCAAGCTGTAGTAGATAATCGGCAGCTTTCGATTTGTCCGTTTCCATATTTGCAGCTTCGTTGTAATACTTAATCGCTGTGTCGTAGTCGTTGTTTCTAAGGCTTCTGTTGGCCAAGCCGACTGCGGCATTTGCCGAAGGTTCGAGTTTGTAGAGATACTCGGCTGCGGTGAAGTATAGGTCAGACTCCGTGCATCCTACTGAACTCAACGAAGAAACGACTTCATTTAAGAAATTCTTATCATTTTTATTTGGTTCAATTTTATCTCCATAATATTCGATAAGAGTATTGCAATCGCCGGCTCCGCTGCTTACAAATCCGGCAACAATACCTTCTTTTACGGTAGCCAGATAATCGGCCGTTTGTTTATCGTTTGCTGCATTGGCATTGTCTATAGCCTGATCAATATATCCCGTTACGGTGAAATAGTCTTTGAGGTATTGTTCTTTTTTGGAATTGTCTTTGTGATATTCTACCAGCGAGGCAGCCATAAAATATCCGTAAGCATCCGACGGTTCCATTTTGTCTTTAGCCTCCTCGATAGCTTCTTTCAATCCTTCATATACGAATTTTGAATCGGCCTTTTCACCCATCAATTCCATGTAATCATATACTTTGTATGCGATGATTTTCGACTTTCCTTCCTCTGCGCCGAAATATTTAAGGCGTGTGTCGTAGATTTCCATGACTTTGTCGAGCAAAGCTTGTTTCTTTGCCGGATCTGTTTCTTGTGCATATAAAGCTTTGAAGATGCGGGGTCCGTAGATGTAAATGTTCTTGCTTGCAGCCGGACAGTTTTCGTATGTGTAGGTCCAGGGAGCCACTGCATCTTTGAAGGCAGATGCTTTTACAGAAGTTTGCAACAAACTCAAATTCATGAGACATTTAATGCTATCCTCCCCATGTCCATACGGAACTTTCGGGTCGTAGCCCGGTTTCTGTGCACTGGCTATTCCTATGGCAACTATTGCAAGAAGACAGGATAATAGTAATTTTTTCATTTTTCCCTTTTTGTTTTTAATTTGTTTTTATCGATTTCTTTTTAGACGCTCTGCAAAAAGAAAAGTTTAATTTTTTAGTTACGTATCATACGTATCAATTGAATGCAAAATTAAAAGATAATTTCTTAGATGCAATTAGGTTACAAAAAAAAATGCACTTACAGAAGTTTTTTTGTTTTCCATTTTCCGTTTATTCTCGATTTTTTCAAAATCATTATTCGAATTGTCTTTTGAAGAACCACAATTCGTTGATACTCATGCTCAGGCTGATTTTAAAAACTTCCTCTTTGATCATATACGTTGCATTGGGTTCGAGCAATGAATACCCAAATCCAATATTCAACAGAGATACCCTCCCGTTATACATGTCTCTGAAAGGAATACCAAAACCCACATTAAAGCCATATTCCTTAAATCCGTCAGTGCCGACAAGAGATGAATTGGTCGGATGGTATATATTTACATTGTTATACGAATTGGCAAAAGACAAACCGGCTCTGAAACGTATCCGCTGCAACAGGCTTCTGCTGAGTGGATCGTTTACATATTCGGCTCCGGCGCTTAATCTATATCTGTTATTGAATCTTGTTTCGGAAGTCATTCCGTCGAGATAGTCAGGATATTGCATATCTTTCCAGGTTTGGTATGAACCATCAATTCCTACCAGCAAATTATCGTTTCGATACGATATTCCTGCTCCGAAAGTATTTGGAAGCTGAAAGCTTTGGTGTGTAAGTGTATCGGATTCCAATTGTTGTGTGACTTGCCCCGACGAGTTGATCAGTCGATCGTAAGGATATATCGTTGATTCTGAATTTATTTTAGGTGAATACACAAGCCCCATCGTGATTGATTCTTCTCTACTGAGGGGATAGGTAAGCTGAAGTCCGAAGTCAAATTTCACATCGCTGAATCTGAATTTATCGGTTTTAATTCGCGCAAGAGTGTTCGAATTAATCAGAGGAAGTTGACGTGTGTGCTCGATGTTCCCAAAAAGGTATGAAACATTGGCTCCTATAGATGCAAACTTAAACAATTCCCAAGCAATTCCTCCATACACCTGACTCAATCCTCCGGATCCACTATAAATTTCTTGATAGGTAAAATCGGTAGTGGATTGTTCACGACCGAAAGAATAACCAACTTTTGAATATGGAAGCAATCCAAAACTTCCGGCAATCTTACCAATCAGAGGAAATTGCATGGCTACGTAATCCAAATTTCCATTGTAGAGATTTTGCTTGTTCGATCCGTCCGAATAAATGGAGTAGTGTCCGGAAATTCCATAGTCGAAAACAAAAGTAAGTGTATCGAGGCTTGAGTACGAAGCAGGGTTTCCCGGATTTACTTCTTGACTTCTTCTTAATCCGTAGCTAATTCCCCCCATCGACTCCGAAGCACCGATTGCGGGGTTAGAAAGCTGCCCATAGCCATAGCGACTGTAGAGTGAATTGGTGCCAACTTGTTGTGCAAAGGCAATGGAGGCGAATGCCCATAATGTAAGGAGCGGAAAGAGGCTTTTTATTACTTTCTTCATTCTGTTTTGCAAATAAAACACAATACCCTGCGAGTTTAGTCCCGAATGTATTTTTTGAACTGCAAAGATGACATATTTTTGGCTTGTAACCAACAAATTGGCTTAGTCTTGTTGTTAAAAAGACTAAAGTTTAATATTTGTAAACGGACGTGGTGTCGTAACGCGAGTATTGGCAACAACGTGCGCACGTCTTTCGGATTGATTAAGCCAAGAACGATGATTTTTATTATTTCTTATTTAGATAGCCATTTCGTGTCAGGATTTGATCTATCGGTTTTCTTTTTTTTGGACGCAGTGGTTGCGAGCTATATCCGATTACGATATCGAGCCAAACACGCTTCGATTGGGGAATGTTGAGAAGTTGCCGCATTTTCTTTTCGTCGAACCAGCCCAAAATGCACGAACCTAATCCTTCGGCATGTGCGGCGAGAACCATGTGTGCGGCGGCAATACCCAAATCGAGTTGCGCGTAATCCTTTTGTTTTATCCAACCTCCAACTCCGGACGACAAATTAACCTTTTCTTCTACCATCAAAATGTGAATAGGCGCCTGTTTTGTAAAATGATTGAGGCCCAACACACGCGTGGATGTTGCGTCGGCAACTTTGTTTTTTAGCTCGGGATCATCCACCACAATCAGATGATAAGGTTGGGCATTGCATGCCGAAGGCGCATAACGCACTGCCTCGATGATTCGATCGAGCTTTTCTTTTTCTACCGGACGGTTGGGATCAAAAGCCCGATCGCTTTGTCTGGTCTTTACAAATTCTAAAAAATCCGCTCCTTCAATATTCATCCCAATAAATTTCGAGAATCGATTTTACGACCGAAAAGCCATCAATCGGCTGATATATTTTCCAATAATATCGAACTCAATATTGACTACTGATCCTTTTTCTATTTCGTGGAAATTGGTGAGCTCGTGCGTATAAGGGATAATAGCAACCGAAAAGCTATTATCCGTGGGGTTCACCACAGTCAGGCTCACACCGTTGATGGTTACAGACCCTTTATCCACAGTTAAATATCCCCGCTTTGCCATTTCCGGGTTGAAAGCATATTCAAATGTGTAGTACCAGCTACCGTCAGCTTCCACAACATCCGTACATACGGCGGTTTGATCTACATGCCCCTGCACGATGTGCCCATCCAGTCGGCCATTCATCATCATGCTTCGTTCTACGTTAACTTTGCTGCCGGGCCTCAATAGTCCGAGATTCGAACGATCAAGTGTTTCCTGTACGGCCGTAACGGTGTAGGTATTATCTTCTATTTTTACTACCGTGAGACATACGCCGTTATGCGATACGCTCTGATCAACTTTCAATTCGTTGACGAACGAGCAAGTAAGCGTAATATCGAGATTGCTTTTATTTCTGTTTAGTGCAACTACGGTTGCAGCTTCTTCCACAATTCCTGAAAACATAATCCCTATTAAAAATCAATTAGTCATATCCTAAAAGCAGATTCACCAGATGGCAACACGTTGTTCCTTTGGAACATACATCGGATCAGTTTCCTTAATGTCAAAAGCTTCATACCATGCATCAATATGTGGCAATGCTCCGTTCACTCTCCATTTGCCGAGCGAATGGGGATCGATTTTGGTGAGACGAAGAATCTCTTCGTCGCGCACGTTTCCTGCCCACAAAAGTGCATAGGAAAGGAAAAAGCGTTGAGCCGGGGTAAATCCGTCGATTTTCTTGTTTTGTTTCGCTTGTTCGGTTTTCAGAAAGGCATTATACGCTATCTGCAATCCTCCCTGATCGGCAATATTTTCGCCCAGTGTAAAAGTGCCGTTGGCATGTACGGTGTCGATCACTACAATGTTGTCATAAAAATCCACCAATACCTTTGCCCTTTCATCAAACCGACTGGCATCTGTGGGTGTCCACCAATCGGTAAGATTTCCTTCCTTGTCAAATTTTCGGCCCTGATCGTCGAATCCGTGAGTCATTTCGTGGCCTATCACAACTCCGATGCCGCCATAGTTGATGGCGTCGTCGCCGTTCATATAAAAAAAGGGGGGCTGCAGAATGCCTGCCGGAAAACAAATTTCATTGGAAGAGGGGTTGTAGTATGCATTGACCGTTTGAGGCGTCATATACCATTTTGTTTTGTCAACCGGTCTATTGAGATCTTTTATCATATCGTTATACTCGTATTCGGCTGCGCGCATCATATTTGCCCAATACGAATCCTCTTTTATCTCCAGTGATGTATAGTCTTTCCACTTATCGGGATATCCGATTTTTACGATGAATGCGGCCAATTTTTCGTGGGCTTTGGATTTTGTTGTGTCGCTCATCCATTCAAGATTATCGATGCGCTCACCCAATGATGTTTTAAGATTTTCAACAAGTTGAAGCATACGGTCTTTGGCCTGAGGAGGAAAATATTTTTCGACATACAGTTGACCTACGGCTTCACCCAAGGCACTGTTGACTGCGTCGATACTACGTTTCCATCGGGGTCGAAGTTCTTTGCTCCCGCTCATCTTTTTTCCGTAAAATTCGAAATTTGCATTCACAAACTCATCACTCAGGAAGTTTGCAGCTGAGTTGATGACTTTCCAGCTTAAATAATCTTTGATGTGATCGATAGGTTCTGTATGGATAAGCTGAATGGCGCGCCTGACGGGTTCTACTTGCGAAACATTTATACTGTCGGCATTAGCTGCCCCTACTTCTTCCAGATAGTACGCCCAATCAAATGGGGCAACTTTTTCATTCAGCTCGCTTACCAGATATTTGTGATAATTAAGTTCCGGCAAGCGACGCATCTCTTTCGTAATATGCGATTCGGCCAATTCGGTTTCGATTTTCATTACCACCGACGAGGCTTTTGCAGCATCAGCGTCGCTATATCCCGCATTCTTGAATTGTGTATTTATCAGTTTCCGGTACTCGTCTCGCAGCATTTTAGAGTGTTCGTCGTCGGCCAGATAATATTCTCTGTCTCCCAATCCTATCCCCGATTGAGCGAGTTGGGCAATATTCATGCTGCTGTTTTTGTCGTCAGGGCCTACATAAAAACCGAAAAATGGGTTTGACGCATATTTCCCGATTTTAGCTATGAGGCGTATAATCTCTTTTTCGGTGTTGGCGGCCGCAATTTCCTCAAGAAAAGGTCTGATAGGGGCTGCTCCTTCGGCATTCAATTTCACGCTATCAATTCCCATTTTATACAGATCGCTTACCTTTTGAGCATTCGAACCAAAGGCGTTGTTTTTTTTACTGAGCTCTTCGATGAGCTCCTTTATTTGTTTCTGGTTTTCTTCTCGCAATTTGTCGAAAGTGCCATAGCGTGAATATTCGTCGGGTATGGGATTGGCTTTTTGCCAACCGCCTGTGGCATACTGATAGAAATCTGCACCCGGGGCTACTGTGGTGTCGAGATTTGCAAGATTCAAGTCTTGCTTTTGTTCTGAGGTATTGTTCTGCGAACAATTGCCTAACATTGTCATAGTCAACAGCATTAATAATAAAAAATGTGGTTTCATTTTTAAAGGGATGATTTTCAAATACTCACCCGCAAAAGTACGAATTTATTTGGTGAGGAGAAATACGGAAAGCAAGTTTTTTTTAATAAGTTGCTCAAAATCTCTTTGTGGCGATTTTCCCGATAAGCAATGTTTCTCTGCTTGAGTATTTCCGGAATGAAGCTTTAACCATAAACCGTCAGAAATGTTTGAAGATAACACTTCTGACGGTTTATTTATCTTTAGTTATTCCGCTTTTACGCGAATTTCTTCATCTCTTCCACGATTAATTTTCGTGTGTTTTCCGTTACCGGCACCAAAGGTAGTCTCAATTCGTTTTCGATTAATCCCATTTCGTGGAGCACGCATTTTACTCCGGCCGGATTGCCATCTACAAACATCAGTCGAAACAATTCGTCGAAATGAGTTTTCATGCGTTTTCGTGCTTCATCGATCTTACCCTTCAACGCATCGTGTACCAAGTCGTTCATCTGTTTGGGATAAGCATTGCCAAAAACCGAAATGACGCCAATTCCTCCGCTTTCGACAATGTCAATCGTGGTAGCATCGTCGCCCGAAATCACCTTAAATCCTTCGGGAGCACCGGTAATGATTGCACGAATCTGATCCAGATTGCCCGATGCTTCTTTAATGGCGACTACGTTTTTGCATTCGCGTGCGATACGAAGCGTTGTTTCGGCGGTCAGGTTCACGCCTGTCCGGCCCGGAACGTTATAAAGGATAACCGGCCGCGGAGATGCCCCGCTTATCGCACGATAGTGCTGAAAAAGACCTTCCTGTGTGGGTTTGTTGTAATAAGGCGTTACGGAAAGTATGGCATCTACGCCATCAAAGTTGAGTGTTTTGAGTTGTTGCACCACGCCGGCAGTATTATTCCCGCCGACTCCCATGACGATGGGTATGCGTCCGCCAATTTTGCGTACTACGGCACTTACGATTTCAGATTTCTCCGATTCGGAAAGCGTGGGCGTTTCAGCTGTAGTGCCAAGTGCCACAATGTAATCGGTACCATTTTCCAAATGAAAATCGAGTAGGCGATCGAGCGCTTCAAAATCTACCGCTTTGTCCTTGCGAAACGGGGTAACCAAAGCCACTCCCATTCCTTCTAAATGTATTGCTGACATGAAATAAGTGAATTTACTTGCCTTTTTGGATTAGATGATAATCTAATAAAAACAAAATGCCATTAACTTAATCAAAATAACATCACAAAGATAGAAATTTTTTTAATGTCATAGTCGGCATTTTCAAAAAAACAAAAATATCGAATCAAAAAGTTGTTTTTTTGCGAAAATTACTATATTTGTGGCTGCAACTTTTCTATTGTTTTCTAATACAGATAAAGCATCAAAAAAACTTTTCTTTAGGTGCTTGCCGAAGTCGAAAACGTCGAATATGCACACGTGTTCTCAAAATTCTCAATTCCTTAATCGTTCATTGCATCTAATAATTTTACATGATGATATGAAAACAACATTCTTTTACAAATTGTTATTTTTCGCATTATTTTTTTCAGGTTTGTATTCGGAAATAATTAGAGCACAGGAAAATATGCTCAGAATGGGTATATGCACCAGGTATAGTAATGCAGAAATGCTTCAGCAGGCAGGATACAGTTACGTTGAAGAAGGAGTGGGCAAATTTCTTATTCCCGACAAAAGTGATGAGGAGTTTTCTGCAATTCTCGATGATGCATCTCGTTATTCGCTTCCCGTTGAGGCCTGCAACGGTTTTATTCCGTCATCCATGAAAAGTGTCGGCCCTGATGCCGTGCACGTACACATATTACAGTATATGGAAACTGCCTTTAAGAGAGCGCAACAGGCGGGTGTCGAAATTATCGTGTTTGGAAGCGGTGGCTCGCGCAATATCCCTGAAGGATTTTCGCACAGCGAAGCCTGTCGGCAATTCATCGATTTATGCAAACAAATGGCACCGATAGCCAAAAAATATGGCGTAACGGTTGTTTTGGAGCCGTTGAATTCCCAAGAATGCAATTTCGTCAATTCGGTTGCCGAAGGAGGGGAAATTGTGAAAGCCGTAAATCATCCCAATTTCAGACTTTTGGCCGATATTTATCACATGAAGAAGGACAACGAAAATCCGGAAAATATCGTGAAATACGGAAAACTGATCAAACATGTTCATATTGCCGAAAAACAGGACAGAGCTGTTCCGGGAACCTATAATGAAGACTTTCGGCCCTATTTCGACGCTTTGCGAAAAATAGACTACAAAGGGCGCATATCCATCGAAGCACAATGGAAGGACATGCAGACACAAGCGCCCATTGCCATCGAAACCATTAAAAAACAATTCAATAACTAATCATGGAAACAAGAAGAAATTTCATTAAAAAATCGGCAATGGGTGTTGCCGGACTTGCCGTCGGCAGTACGCTGAATATGTCGGCAAAAAGTTATGCCAATATCATGGGCGCCAACGACCGCATTCGGGTAGGCGTGCTTGGCTTTTCGAATCGCTTCAAGGACTCTCTCGGAAAATCTTTTCTGAAATATGCCAAGGAAATGAATTTCGAGCTGTACACTATTTGCGATATTTGGAGTCGTCGTCGCGACGAAGGGCAGGCATGGTATAACAAGCAGACCGGCGAAACCATCCGTACGGCTCGAAACACGGACGAACTTTGGACTCAAAAGCCCGACGCCGTCATCATCAGTACGGCCGATTTTCAACATGCGCTGCTCACGGCGGAAGCCGTCAAGGCCGGATGTCATGTGTATGTAGAAAAACCTTTTGCCGAAACAATGGATGATGCCAATTACGCACTAAAGGCCGCCAAGGAAGCAAACAAAGTCATTCAGGTTGGATCGCAACGACGCAGCGGAGTCAATTATCAAGCGGCTTACGACTATATCCGATCGGGTAAATTCGGAAAAATCATTGCCGTCGAAATGACGTGGAATGTCAATCAACCCGGCCGGTGGAGATTACCTCAGCTCACAAAAGAAATTCGCGAACAGGATACCGATTGGAAGCGTTTTTTGATGAATCGCCCTTACGAACCCTGGGATCCGCGAAAATACCTCGAATATCGTTTGTTCTGGCCATATTCTTCGGGCATACCGGGACAATGGATGGCTCATCAAATCGATACCGTACACTGGTTCTCGGGCTTGCAATATCCGCGGTCGGCAGTGGCTAACGGAGGAATATATATGTGGAACGACGGACGAACCAATTACGACACGGTGACGGCAGTCCTCGATTATGGCGACAGCAAAGAAAAGGTGCCGGGCAACGGTTTTCAGGTAATCTATTCGTCTCGACAGAACAATTCCTCCGGAGGTACGAAGGAATGGTATTTTTCTAACGGAGGCAAACTCGATCTCGACACAAACGTTGTGAGTAGCGAAGGTGGACTGACAGAGCGTTATGCGGCCGAGATGGGAATGAAACCATTTTTACTCGAACCTTTCGAACTGCCGCAAATAAAGGTGGAAACGGGATCAAACACCGGGTCGGATCCTTTAACCAATGCGCATATGAAAAATTGGATGGATTGCGTACGCGCCAACAATCTTAAGACGAATGCACCCGTGGAAGCCGGCTATAGCCATTCCATCGCCGATATCATGGTTACGGCTGCTTTGCGAACCGGGCAGCGTGCTACTTTCGACGAAACGACCAAACAAGTTATGGCGGGCGGGAAGATTTTCAAATATTGACGCGATACCCGTAAATGTGAATTAAAAAAAGAGGCTGCGTGAGCTCACGCAGCCTCTTTTACATGGAATGTGCAAAAAAATGTTCTATAAAACCCGCACCTCGTAAGTTACGGGAACAGCTTTTTTGTACATCGCCAATACACCGCAATATTGATCGAAAGAAATTTTGCATGCTCTTTCGAGTTTCTCTATCGGAAGGTTTTCGCCTTCAAATTCGTAAATTACTTTTATCGATGTGTATTGTTTGGGATGCTCATCGCTTACTTCGGCCTCAATTCTGATGTCGAAGTTGGTAACCTTCAATCGCATTTTTTGAACAATTTCGATTACATCGAGCCCCGTACAACCGGCGGCAGCAACCAAAAGTAGTTTTTTCGGACGCGGCCCGGCATCATTGCCTCCTTCTTCTTTAGCCAAGTCTATTACGATGTTGTGTCCATCCACATCGGTCTCGAAAATATTATTTTCTTTCCATACAGTTTTGATAGAATGTAATGTCATTTTGATACTTTTTGTTTTGAATTATTCTATCTATTAAACAAATTAATTCATAATTGGTTTGATCTGTAGAAAAATATTATAATCTGTTTTAGCACAATGTGTTACGTTGAGATTATTTTCTTGTATTGTGTTTTTGCGTCTTATTTTTTGTTACTTTTGTACTAAATAATACTGTTATGACCGATATTAATGCTAAAGTATTGCTCATTTATACCGGGGGAACCATCGGCATGGTTGAGAATCCTGAAACCGGTGCGCTCGAACCATTCAACTTCAGTCATTTGGGCTCGAATGTGCCGGAAATTCAAAGATTAAATTTCAGCGTCGATACCTATTTGTTCGATCCTCCCATCGATTCGTCCGATGTTTCGCCGGCAAAATGGCAGGAAATGGCCGGAATAATCGAGGATAATTACGAGGGATACGATGGTTTCGTTATTCTGCACGGAACGGATACAATGGCATATACCGCTTCGGCATTAAGCTTCATGTTAGAAAATCTTACCAAGCCGGTTATTTTTACCGGGTCGCAATTACCTATCGGAAAATATCGCTCGGATGGAAAAGAAAATCTGATTACTGCACTCGAAATCGCCGCCGACAAAGATCCGGACGGCAATCCCATGGTCCCTGAGTTGTGTATTTATATGCAAAATTTGTTGATGCGTGGCAATCGGACGATGAAGGTTAGTGCTGATGATTTCAGTGCTTTCAATAGTCCGAATTATCCTTATTTGGCAGAGGTTGGAGTGGATATTCGCTATGAATACAAGTTCATTCTTCAGCCCGATTATAGTAGCCCTGCCACATTCAACTACGCTCTCGATCATCATGTTTCTGTGTTGAAACTTTTTCCGGGTATTACTCCCGAAGTGGTACATGCTTATTTGTCTGTACCGGGGTTGAAAGGGGTTGTTCTCGAAACTTATGGCTCGGGTAATTCGCCAAGTGCGAAGTGGTTTATCGATTTGTTGCATGAGGCAGTTGATCGAGGAATTGTTGTGGTAAATGTCACGCAATGCTTGTATGGATCGGTGGAAATGCATCGTTACGAAAATGGGCAGAAACTACAAAAGGCGGGAGTCGTAAGTGGTTTCGACATGACTACCGAGGCCGCTCTTGCCAAGCTGATGATTTTGTTTGGTGCGGGCAAAACGCCCGACGAAGTTACTCGCCTTATGCCTGTATCGCTTCGTGGAGAACTTACCCAACGTTAGTTTTGCTTGCTTAAAAATGTGTGAATTGTTCGAATCTGTTCTCTTCCTTTTTTAGGCCCTAAAGCGATATCATGCTCTAAATCGTTATCTTTGTATATCAAAAAAATGAAGATTATGGCGATGAATAATTTGGATTACGGTGTCATAGGCAACTGCCGCACTGCCGCGCTTATTTCGAAGGAAGGCAGCATCGATTGGTTTTGCCTTCCCGATTTTGATTCTCCTTCCGTTTTTTCCAAATTACTGGATGAAAACAAAGGGGGTAGTTTTTCTTTTGAAGTTTCGTCCGATTACGCGATCTCTCAAAAATATTTCAAGAATACAAATATCTTATCCACCTGGTACGAATCGGAAGAAGGGGCATTCGTGGTTTACGATTATATGCCCCGCTATCGCACCATCGAACAAAGATATTACTTGCCTCCCGAAATTCATCGCTACCTCAGAGTTATAAGAGGAAAACCACGCTTATCGGTTCGCTACGATCCCAAAATGAATTACGCTGCCGAGTCCGTTGTTCATGAAAAATACAGGGACTATATCAAAACCACTTCGGTAGTGAACGACCGAAACGAAATTTATTTGTACAGCAGTGTCGATTTCGATACCATACTCAATGGTGAGGAATTTCGCTTGTCCTCCGACGAATTTTTTTTGCTTTCGTACACTCAGAAACTTATCCCGATTGATTTAGAAAGAATTCATCTTGATTATGAACGAACCAAAGTTTATTGGCTCAACTGGACCAATCGTTCGCGAAAATTTCTTGAATACGAAGATATGATCAACCGAAGCCTGCTGGTTATCAAATTGATGTCATACCATTCCACAGGTGCAATGATTGCCGCGCTCACCACCAGTTTGCCCGAATCTATCGGCGAGTGTCGCAATTGGGATTATCGGTTCTGCTGGTTGCGCGATGCCTCTATGTCTATCAGCTCCCTTGTGTACATGGGGCATAAAAATGTTGCCGAGCGCTTTATCGGGTTTGTGAAAAACTTGCTGCGTTCGCGCGATGATGTTTTCCAAATAATGTATGGTATCAGGGGCGAAAGAGAGTTGACGGAGGTCGAGCTTACTCACTTGTCGGGCTACGAAAATTCTTATCCCGTAAGAATCGGTAACGCTGCTTTTACACAAATTCAAAACGATTCGCCGGGATATTTACTGGATGTTATCTATAAATATTACCTTTATTTTCCCGGTACGCTGGATGAGATTGAGGAAATGTGGGAGATTGTGAGATTTATTGCCCGTTCGGTTTCGCAAACATGGCAGATGCCCGATCACAGTATTTGGGAATTTCGCACACGAAAATTGAATTTTGTTTTTTCGAAAGTGATGAGCTGGGTGGCCATGGATCGGGCTACGGCTATCGCCGAACTACTTCATAAAAACAGTTATGCCGAGCTTTGGAAAACCGAGAGTGAGAAAATTAAAGCCGATATTTTCGAAAAAGGATGGAAGGAGGAGATACAATGTTTTTCGCAGGCCTACGAAAACAATGATTACGATTCTTCACTTTTGCTGATGCATTATTATGGGTTTATCGATGCCAATGACGAGAGGTTTGTCAAGACGGTCAAATCTATTCGTCAACATCTGCAATATAAAGGATTGATGTACAGGTATAAATCGGCTGACGATTTTGGTCATCCTTCCTCTTCGTTCACCGTGTGCAATTTTTGGATGATACAGGCTCTTTATGCTATTGGCGAGAAGGAAGAGTCACGTCGCATGTTTGATTCCATTGTGGCCTATGCCAATCATGTGGGATTGTATAGCGAAGATTTCGATTTCGAAACGGGTCGTTTACTGGGTAATTTCCCTCAAGCCTATTCTCATTTGGCATTTATCAATGCGGCAACACTGTTCTCCGAAGAAAAAGTTGTATCGAAATTTATTCGGCCATAATCTCTTTTTCGGGGGATTGCGGCTTGAGGTATATCTTTGCAAACGAATCGGGATATTTTTCGTTGATGAAATCAATCATCTTTTCGCGAATATCTACGCGTAAATCCCAATTTTTGGATGAATCGGAGCTGCTTACCAAAATTCGCAGTTCCTTATACCATTGTTTTGCATCCGTAATTTGGATGTTCTGAACGCGGCCATCCCAGTTGGGATTTGCTTCTACAATGGTTTTCAATTTCTCTCTGAGCGGTTCTACCGGAAGATCGTACGAAACATACAGAAATACCGACCCAAGTATGTTTGACGTGTTTCTGGTCCAATTCTGTATGGGCTTTTGGAGAAAATAATCTATGGGGACTATCAAACGACGTTCGTCCCATATTTTTACTACGGCATACGTAATATTGATTTCTTCGATACGGCCCCATTCTCCTTCTATAACGACTACATCGTCCAATCGGATGGGTTGTGTAAATGCAATCTGAACTCCCGAAAGTACTTGCCCTACGCTTCGCTGGGCAGCCAACCCGACCACAACGCCGATGACGCCTGCCGAAGTCAATATACTCACGCCGATGCTTCGAAGCGATTCGATCGACATCAAAGCTATCGATATAAAAATAACCGAAACCGAAATAATCGTTATTTTTTCGATCATACTCAATTGAGTTAATCGCTTGCGGGCTTCCAGGTTGTTCGCATTTTCGATGTTGAGTTTGTTCCGGAAATATCGAAATATGGCTCTTATTGTTTGTATGAGCACCCAACCTATAATCAGAATTAAGAGTATCTGGCTTATTTTCTGCAATGTCTCGAATATTTGGGCGTCGTCCTTCAGATAGGTGCTGAATGTACTCAACAAGGTCGAGAAGATCAGCCATAGCGCCGGCAACCGAACCATTCGAATGATGATGTCGTCTATCGGACTTTTTGTCTTTTGTGCCCGTTTCTGTAGTTTTTTTGATAAGGCATTCAAAAGAAATACAAGAATGAGAAATATCACAGCAAATGCTATGAACAGAACTAAGTATCTACTCGATGGATAACGCTCAAAAAGTTGATCAAACCATTCCATATTATATTGCTGAAAAAATTAAGAGATGAGTTTTGTCAAAAAAGGAATTACTTTGGATTGTAGCGATATTCGGTATTTGGCGATGGGCGAAAAATCTCCTACTTTTATACTGATCCCGTCGCTCGGGGTTGCGCGAAACATATCTTCATCAGTGGTGTCGTCGCCAATTACCATCACGAAGTCAAATTTTTCTTTCTGCATGCGCCGCTTTATTTCGGTGCCTTTATTGAATGCTGATGGCTTTATTTCCAATATTTTATTACCCGGAACAATTTGTAGATTCAGCCTTGTGCAGGGCTCTATTAGCGCCCTCACCAATTGTTCTTCGCGCAAATTGGCCAACCATGTATCGACCTTGCGATAGTGCCACACAAGAGCTGTATTTTTTATTTCTAACCACGAATTGGGAGTTTTTTCTATCGTGCGTTGTATGATGTCCAATATTTCGGAATCCCATTGCTCGATTTTTTTAAAATTTTCGTGCCACTCGCCATTTTCCTTATACAGTGCACTATGTTCCGCCGAAAGATCTATTGGCAAATCACCAAACCATTTTTCTAACATCTCACTGCTTCGTCCACTGTTGATCACCACGTGGTTAGCCGGATCTTTGGCCATTTTCTCAAGTAACGAAAGCAATATCGGTGAAGGAACCGCTTCTTCCGGCTTTTTATAAAAAGGCGCAAGTGTTCCGTCATAATCGAGTACGAGCAGCCTGTGTGACGATCTGTCGTATTGTCGTTTGATCTGTGCCAATTGTTTCTTATCGATGATTTTCTGATAAATTTCTTCGTTTTGTTTTTTGATATAAGATAATTCCTTGACAAAATCGTTAGCCCATTTCTGAACGGTTTGATTGGAAATTGTTTTTTGCATTCTCCATAAGCGTTCTTTTTTTTCATTTTCACTCATTGTGATGGCCTGCAAAATGGCATTCTCTATTTCATTGGCATCCATTGGGTTGATGATAATCGCATCGGTAAGTTCGATAGCTGCACCTGCCATTTCGCTCAGTATCAGCACGCCGGGTTTTTCACGTTTCGATGCGAGATATTCCTTTGCCACCAGATTCATTCCGTCGCGAAGAGGCGTAACCAGCGCTATATCTGCAACATCATACATGGCCGAGAGGCCTTCGAAATCGAAGCTTCGATAGTAATAATGGATAGGTGTCCATCCCACGGTGGCATACTTGCCGTTGACCTGCCCGATTGTTTGATCGATACGTGTTTTCAGATCGGCATATCTCTCTACATTGTCGCGCGAAGGTGTAACGATCATGGCCAGCGAAACTTTTTCGCGATATTCGGGATGATTCTCCAAAAATTGTGCAAACCCTTTTATTCTGTTGAGAATCCCTTTGCTATAGTCCAAACGATCTACGGATAATATGATAGTCTGATTGCCCAATTTCTTTTTCAGCTCGGCCGATTCTTTTCTCACTGCCGGAAGCAGAGCCGCATCGTGATATTTTTGGTAGTTGATTCCCATCGGAAAAGCATCCACATGTACGGTTCGGTCCTGAAGTTTTATTTCATCCAAATCGCAATTGAGATCGAGAACCCGATAAAGCGAACTGATAAAATGGCGCATGTAGTCGTGTGTATGCAGACCAATAAGGTCAGCCCCAAGTAAGCCTTCCAACAACTCTTTCCTTTCGGGAAGTACCCTGAATAGCTCGAATGATGGAAACGGAATATGATGAAAATATCCGATATTTGCCTGTGGTTTGTGGTCTCGAATCTTTTTGGGGAGCAACATCAATTGATAATCCTGTATCCAAACGATATCGTTTTCATCGATGAAGGGTAATGATTCTTCGCAAAACAGTGTATTGACTTCCTTATATGCTTCCCAAAAGCATGAGCCGTATTTGATATAGGAGAAAAAATAATGACAGAGTGGCCACAAAATGCTGTTGCTGTATCCTTCGTAGTATTTTTCAATTTGTTCCTGGCTAAGAAAGACAGGATGAAAATGCATGGCGTGCAGCCTTCGGGTTATTCGTTTTTGGAGGCTTTTGTCGTCCACGTAAATTCCCGGCCACCCAACCCAAAATTTTTCTATGGACGTATCCAATGAACTCAGCCCGGTGGCTAATCCGCCTTCACTTCGTTTGATGCTGTATGAATTGTTTTTTTCTTCGATTTTTACGGGTAAACGGTTTGCAATAATCACTAATTTCATAAGCTTAGATATTAAATCCAAAAAACGACATATTCGTTCCTCTCTCGAAATTTTATTTTTGCGTCCACTCTCGTTTTCAATTAAAATGGAATAAAGCAGTAAATGTTTTCATGTATAAAACGTCAAATATTAAAGAAAGATTATTTTTTAACCTTTTTTCAATATGAATCTAATCATTTTTCTTCTCTCATTATCGTATGAAACAAGAATTATATGAGAGTGTATATGTCAATAGTAATTTCGTATTGACCCGTCATCAAACTGTTTAATTTAGTTTTATACATTTCCTGAAAATTCGTTCCGGCCACGGGGACTGTGTTGATTGTCCTTCAAATTCGAGAGAAAGGTTATCGGTTTAACTCGACATGGATAAGTTAACAAATAAAAAAACTTGCATAGTGGTTGAATCGGTTCCAAAAGAAATTTTCTGTGCTTTTTCAGACGATCGTCTCGTGAATCTTCGTTCCATGTTTCCGTCGTATTTCCGTCGTACTTGCGTCGTACTTGGTTCGAATGAAGTTTATTCATACTTTCGATCATTTCCCGATTCTCTAAAATAAAGCAACCTGCACCAAAAAGCTTTTCCGAAAGAGGATGCTATTTGCAGTAAAAATACAGGAAATGAGCTGCTTAATTGTTTTAGAAAAAAAATCGATAGGGCACTTCAACATACAAAAAGTCGGTTTTCCCCGTTCGTTGAACATGGCGACAAACCTTTAAATCTCCGCTAAAATTCGACTCAAGAGTTATAAAAAGATAATATTCTTTGCTTGATCCACAATTTTATAGTAATTTCGTTGCTAATTTTGAGGTTTATTTCAAACGGAAAATAATAATCCGAAACTATTTAAATATTTCATACTAATCCTATGGCTAAAGAAAAAACTTACTTGACCTGTGACGGGAATCAGGCTGCCGCTCATATTGCATATATGTTTAGTGAAGTTGCCGCCATTTATCCCATCACGCCATCCTCAACTATGGCCGAATATGTGGACGAATGGTCTGCCGCCGGTCGTAAAAATCTTTTTGGACAACCGGTACTGGTTCAGGAAATGCAATCCGAAGCCGGTGCAGCCGGAGCTGTTCACGGTGCTTTGCAGGCAGGGGCACTAACCACCACCTTCACTGCTTCACAAGGGCTATTGCTCATGTTGCCGAATATGTATAAAATTGCCGGTGAACTTTTGCCGTGTGTGTTTCATGTTTCAGCTCGAGCTATAGCTTCACATGCCTTGTCCATTTTTGGCGACCAACAGGATGTGATGGCAGTTCGTCCTACCGGTTTTGCACTCTTTGCCACCGGTTCGGTGCAGGAGGTGATGGATCTGGCTGCCGTTGCTCATTTGGCTTCTCTCGAAAGTCGAGTTCCATTTGTGCACTTTTTTGATGGATTTCGCACCTCGCACGAAATTCAAAAGATTGAGGCCCTTAGCAACGAAGACATTCTCCCGCTTGTAAACCGGGAAGCCTTGGCTGCTTTTCGTAATCGCGCACTCGGCCCCGATAAGCCCGTAACCAGAGGAACAGCTCAAAACGATGATATTTATTTTCAGGCAAAGGAAGCTGCTAATCCTTTTTACGAAGCAGTGCCCGATATCGTCGAAAAGTACCTCGAAAAAATGGCGGAGGTTACGGGTCGCAAATACGGATTGTTCGATTACTACGGCGATCCCGAAGCCGACCGGGTGATTATTGCGATGGGCTCCGTTACCGAAACAATTCGCGAAGTTGTCGATTTTTTGCGTGCCAAAGGAGAAAAAGTCGGTGTGGTAGCCGTTCATCTCTATCGTCCTTTCAAGGCTGAAGCATTTCTGTCGGCAGTTCCCAAAACAGCGAAGCGAATCGCCGTGCTCGATCGTACAAAAGAATCGGGCGCACTCGGACAGCCACTTTATCTCGATGTGAAAGATTGTTACTACGGCCGTCCCGACGCCCCCGTAGTGGTGGGTGGTGTTTACGGATTGTCATCGAAAGATACTACGCCAAGTCAAATCATTTCGGTATTTGAAAATCTGACAATGCAAATGCCCAAAAACGATTTTACGATCGGTATCGTAGATGATGTAACCTTTAAGTCGCTTCCCGTCAAAGAGGAGGTGGCTATGGATGAAACTACTTACGAAGCCAAATTTTACGGACTCGGATCGGATGGCACGGTTGGCGCTAACAAAAACTCGATCAAGATTATCGGAGATAATACCAATAAATATGTTCAAGCATATTTTGCTTACGATTCCAAGAAATCAGGAGGATTCACCTGCTCACATCTTCGTTTTGGCGACAAACCCATTCGATCAACTTATTTGGTGAATACCCCCAATTTTGTGGCATGTCATGTTCCGGCATATCTTTATTTATATGACGTTACCAGAGGCTTGAAAAAGAATGGCACATTCCTGCTCAACTCTTTATGGCCGAAAGAAGAAGTGCCGAATCATCTGCCCGACAAAGTGAAAAAATATTTCGCTCAAAATAATATCAAACTCTATATCATCAATGCTACCAGCATTGCCGAGGAGCTTGGATTGGGTGGAAGAACCAATACAATTTTGCAATCCGCTTTCTTCAAGATTTCTAACGTTATTCCTTATGAATTAGCAGTAGAACAGATGAAGAAATTCATCGTGAAGTCCTACGGGAAGAAGGGTGAAGATGTGATCAGAATGAATTATGCTGCCGTTGATCGTGGTGGCGAAATCGAAGAGGTCGAAATCCCGAAAGAATGGGCTGATATTGTAGTGGGTGATGAACAGAACGATGATGCCCCCGAATTTATACAAAAAGTGGTTCGTCCGATGAACGCTCAGCGCGGATATGACCTTCCCGTTTCTGTATTTTCAGGACGAGAAGACGGCACTTGGGAAAATGGTACTACAGCTTATGAGAAACGCGGAGTAGCCACTTCTGTTCCCCTTTGGAATGCCGAAAACTGCATCCAATGCAATCAGTGTGCTTATGTGTGTCCGCATGCTACCATCCGACCGTTTGTACTCGATCAGAATGAACAACAACAGCTCGGAGAAGACGTAGTAATGCTTAAGGCACAAGGCCGTCAGTTCAGCGGAATGGCTTTTCGCATCCAGGTGGATGTGCTCGATTGTTTGGGATGTGGAAATTGTGCCGACGTTTGTCCCGGCAATAGAGGAAAGAAAGCTCTCGAAATGGTTCCAATCCAAACTCAGTACGAAAACCAGAAAAACTGGGATTTCATGGTGAAAAATGTTTCGAGCAAAGCTCATTTGGTGGATACAAAACTCAACGTCAAAAATTCGCAGTTTGCTACACCGTTGTTCGAATTTTCCGGTGCTTGTGCAGGTTGTGGCGAAACTCCTTACATTAAGCTCATTACTCAGCTTTATGGCGATCGGATGATGATTGCCAACGCCACAGGGTGTTCTTCTATTTATGGAGCATCAGCTCCCGCTACTCCATACACCAAGAATGATCAAGGTCGCGGACCTGCTTGGGCCAATTCTCTTTTCGAAGACAATGCCGAATTTGGTTTCGGATTTGTATTGGCTAATGGTTCGATGCGAAACCGCATCCATTCGCTCATGCAGTCCGGCATTGCCTCCAATGATTTCTCGGAAGAAGAAAAGCTGTTGTTCGGCGAATGGATCGACAATAAGGACGATGGCGAAAAATCAAAAGAAATTTCCGATAAATTAATTCCTTTGCTGAAACAGAATCAGAGCGAGACTGCCAAAGAATTGCTCAAACTCGAACGTTATTTCGTGAAAAAGTCGATCTGGGTTTTTGGCGGTGATGGTTGGGCATACGATATCGGTTTCGGAGGACTTGATCACGTATTGGCAATGGGGCAGGATATCAATGTGCTTGTTCTGGATACTGAAGTGTACTCTAATACCGGTGGACAATCTTCTAAATCTACGCCTATAGCAGCCGTTGCCAAATTTGCGGCTGCAGGTAAGCGCATTCGCAAGAAAGATTTGGGGATGATTGCCACGACCTATGGTTATGTTTATGTCGCACAAGTGGCTATGGGAGCCAATCAGAGCCAGTTTCTCAAGGCTCTGAAAGAAGCTGAAAGCTATAAAGGTCCATCGCTTATTATCGCTTACTCTCCATGTATCAGTCATGGATTGAAAAAAGGGATGGGAAGTGCTCAATCTGAAGAAAAATTGGCCGTCGAATGTGGATATTGGCATTTGTGGCGTTATGATCCCCGATTGGAAGATGAGGGTAAAAATCCTTTTATTCTCGACAGTAAGGAGCCGGATTGGAACAAATTCGATGATTTCCTTCGCGGCGAAGTGCGATATACATCTCTCGAAAAATCCTTCCCCAAAGAAGCTGCGGATCTCTACAAAGCAGCAAAAGAGAATGCACAATGGCGATATCGTTCCTATAAGCGAATGGCAGAAGCCCATTTTTCGGCTCCCGCCATTGATAATGCTGAAGTAATTAGCACGGCTGACCAGGATTAAGATATTTGTTTCATGGATATATGTGATAAAAAAGCGAATCTGTTTGATTCGCTTTTTTATGTTACAGGTTTGTCGGTTGCAAGAAATGATGCAAATCGAAAATTATCCACGGATAATGTCTGATCGTTTTAAATTGGCCAATGACACTTTAAAAAAATAGCAGCGGTGTTTGATCGGGTTAGATATTAAAGTGTTATCTTTGTGTAATGAAATTGCGAACACGATGAAGATTCAAATCATTAATGGGCCTAATCTCAATTTGCTCGGTACGCGCGAACCCGAAATATATGGCAACAATTCGTTTGTCGATTATTTAACCGTACTAAATGCAATTTTTTCGGATATCGAAATTTCTTATTTTCAGTCGAATAGTGAAGGGGAAATCATCGATAAAATTCAGGAAGCCGGGTTTGGCTGCGATGGAATTGTTTTGAATGCCGGCGGATATACGCATACCTCGGTGGCTATTCGCGATGCCATCAAGGCTGTTCCCACGCCGGTTGTCGAAGTGCATATCTCAAATGTATATGCTCGCGAGGAGTTCCGGCATCATTCTATGCTTTCGGCCGTATGCAAAGGGGTGGTAGCAGGTTTCGGATTCGACTCGTATCGATTGGCTATTCAATCTTTTCTCATTCCCGATGTCTTATTAAATAAATCAACCCTCTCTCATACGTAAAATTTATAATGTTTTCTATACACTATTATGCATAAACATACAAAAATTATTGCCACTATTTCCGATAAACGATGCGATTCGTCATTTATTCGACAACTTTTCGACGAAGGAATGGACGTTGTGCGCATGAATTCTGCGCATATCAATGAAGAAGGATTCATTAGAATAGTTGAAAACGTCAGGGCGGTTTCTAATCGTATTGCCTTACTTTTGGATACCAAAGGCCCTGAGATTCGTACAACCATAGCGGAGGCTCCTTATGAGCTGAAAACAGGTGATATTGTCCGTGTAGAGGGAAATCCTGCCGGCATTTCTTCTCGTGAATGCATCTATGTGTCTTATCGTAATGTGGCCAACGACATAAAGGTCGGCGAAGATATTCTGATTGATGACGGCGAAATAGGATTGAAAGTCATTGAAGCGGCTTCCGATCATCTGATATGCAGCGTTCAAAACGATGGAGTTGTCGGCAGCCGCAAGAGTGTCAACATTCCCGGCGTTCGCATCAACTTGCCGACAATCACCGATCGCGACCGCGAGTTTATTGCTCTTGCCGTTAAATACGACATCGATTTCATCGCTCATTCCTTTGTGCGTAGCAAAGAAGATGTGCTCGAGGTTCAGCAGATTCTCGATTCATATAACAGTCCGATTAAGATTATTGCTAAAATCGAGAATCAGGAAGGCGTGGACAATGCCGACGAAATTCTCGATGTTGCTTATGGCATTATGGTAGCGCGTGGAGATTTAGGTATCGAGGTTCCTCAAGAAAAAATTCCGGGTATTCAGCGAGTTCTTATCCGTAAAGCCATACATCACAAAAAACCGGTTATAGTGGCCACGCAGATGCTGCAATCGATGATTGAAAACCCTCGTCCTACACGCGCCGAAGTTACCGATATCGCCAATGCCATTTTCTATCGCACCGACGCTATGATGTTGAGTGGCGAAACGGCTTTCGGTAAATATCCCGTAGAGGCTGTCCGCACCATGACTAAGGTTTCATTCGAGGCTGAGAAAACCAAATTGGCCGAAAACGACATTCGTGTACCCTACGATTTGGATGAGGAGCAGGAGGTAACTGTTTTTCTTGCAAAACAGGCAGTAAAATCGGAGACACGGCTCAATACGAAAGCAATCATCACCGATAGTCATACCGGTCGCACGGCACGTGTGTTGGCTGCCTTTCGCGGACCAAGTCCCGTGTATGCTATGACCACTACTGATCGCCTGGCAAGAGAGTTATCCCTGTCTTACGGAGTGTGGGCCGAACATCAGGCGGGACGTGGCATGGAGAATACCAATGAAAGTCGTCGTGCATATTACGTGAAAGCTATTCAACAGCTCATTGATGCCGGCATGATTAATCCCGAAGATCGGGTTGCCTATTTAGGGGGTAGTTTTGGTGAAACTGGAGGTACCACTTATCTCGATATAAGCGAGGCGTGGAAGATTCTGGAGGCAAAGGAAAAGTATAATTTGCCGGATTATACGCTTTAAAATAATTTGATGTCCGAATCGATCGAAGAGTATATTTTATCGCATATCGACAGTGAACCACCGTTGTTAAGTGACATGGCACGCGATGCGCAAGCTAATTTGCTCCACGGTCGCATGGTCTCGGGTCATTTGCAGGGACGATTGCTGAAAATGTTCGCACGGATGATTCGGCCTCGTCGAGTGCTCGAAATAGGAACCTATACGGGCTATTCGGCGATATGCCTTGCCGAAGGGATGGATGACGACGCCGAGCTCTATACAATTGAAAAAGATGATGAAATGGAGGATTTTATCCGAAAGTATTTCGATCGATCGGAGCAACAAAACAAAATTCGTTTGATTTTTGGTGATGCTTTGCAAATAATTCCTGCATTTGACGACGATTTTTTCGATATGGCATTCATTGATGGTGATAAACGACAGTACAATGCCTATTTCGAACAGGTTCTCCCTAAAATTCGTCAAGGCGGTTTTATATTAGCCGACAATACTTTGTGGAACGGAAAATTGCTCCAAAAAGTGGCCGGAAATGATTGGCAAACAAAAGGAATTATGGAATTTAACGAATCGCTGGTCAACGATAAGCGCGTTGAGAAGGTTATTTTGCCTGTGCGTGATGGCTTGACACTGATTCAAAAAAAATAAGGGGAAATATACTATGGATTCGAATCGACAACAAAAAATTAATAGACTTATTCAGAAAGAGTTGAGCGAGCTCTTTCTGATCGAAACAAAAAAGACACATGGTGTGATTGTTTCGGTTACCGGTGTGCGTGTTACGCCTGATCTTAGTCTGGCTCATGCTTATCTGAGCATTTTCCCGTCCGAAGAAGCAGCCGATCTGTTGAAAAATATTAACGATAACGTGAAGTCCATCCGCTACGATTTGGGTAAACGGATTGCAAAACAACTGCGAATTATTCCCGATTTGCGGTTTCATCTTGACGACTCGCTCGATTATATCGAAAATATTGATCGATTATTAAAGAACGATTAATTTCAACCGAAAATTGAACCTTTCGTATTTCATAGCGCGACGATATCTGTTTTCTAAAAAATCGCACAATGCCGTAAATGTTATTTCGGCTATTTCGGTGGTCGGAATAGCTGTTGCTACGATGGCAATGGTGTGTGTCCTTTCGGTTTACAACGGATTTGGTGGATTGGTGGAAGGCATGTTCGGTGCATTCGATCCCGATCTTAAGATTACGGTTAAACAAGGTAAGGTTTTCAATTATCATACGCCTCAATTTGATAGTGCACTTTCTGTAGGTGTTGATTTAATATCGGAGACGCTCGAAGATAATGCTCTGGTCAAATATGAGGATCGTCAGGTTCCTGCCGTGGTGAAGGGCGTTTCACAAGATTTCAAATATCTGGCTGATATGGATAAACTCGTGATCGACGGATCGTTTCGTCTTCGTGAGGATTCTCTTGATTATGTTACTATAGGCGCCGGTTTGGCAGTTGCATTAGGAGTTCGGGCCGGATATTTGGGGAATATCGAATTTTTTGCACCAAAACGTGATGTGCAGGTAAATTTGGCCAATCCCATTACCGCTTTCACTCAAGGTCATGCTCTTATCGGAGGAGTTTTCAGTCTCAATCAACCGGAATATGACGATCAGATGGCGATTGTTCCGATAGAATTGTCAAGAGAGCTTTTTCGGTACGATAACGAAGTTTCCTCGCTCGAAATCCGATTGAAACCTGATGTTTCTGCAAAGGAGATAAAATCCAGAATTGAACGCATTATTGGCGATCGTTATTTGGTTGAAGATCGTTTCGAGCAGCAAAAGGAATCTTACAATATGTTGCAGATAGAAAAGTGGGTGACATTTCTGATACTTGCTTTCGTTTTGCTGATTGCTGTTTTCAATGTTGTTGGTTCTTTGTCCATGCTTATCGTCGAAAAAGAGTCCGATATTCGGAGTTTGCAGCATCTTGGTGCTTCCAATAGTTTAATTTCCCGCATTTTTTTATACGAAGGCTGGCTTATTGCCTTTATCGGAATTATTGGCGGAATAGTTGTCGGTTTGATTTTATGCTTGTTGCAGCAACATTTTGGGTGGCTACGTCTTAGCGACACACCCGGCGCATATATCATCGATGCCTATCCTGTCAGGGTATTATTTTCGGATGTAATCATCGTTTTTGTAGTTGTCAGCATCATTGCTATGTTGACGGTGCTTTATCCGGTTCGAAATTTAAATAAACGTCTAAATACTGATTCATTATGAATGTAGCAATTGTCGGAACAGGTTATGTCGGTTTGGTTTCGGGAGCTTGTTTTGCCGAAATGGGTGTAAATGTTACTTGTGTGGATATCGACGAAAAAAAAATCGAACGATTGAAACAAGGCATTATTCCTATTTACGAGCCCGGCTTGAAACCCATTGTGTTGCGAAATATCGAGGCTGAACGTTTACATTTTACTACAGATTTGCCTTCGATTCTTAACGCGATGGATATCGTATTCATTGCGGTAGGTACGCCATCCGACGAAAATGGTAGTGCCGATCTGAAATATGTTTTTGAAGTAGCCAACACCATTGCAGACAATCTGAGCAATTATATTCTGATCGTTACCAAAAGCACGGTTCCTGTAGGCACTACTCATAAAGTGAAGGCGCTCATAAGACAGCGTCTTGACGAAAGAGGGCTGCATAATCTCGATTTTGATATTGCTTCGAATCCCGAATTTTTGAAGGAAGGTGCCGCAATTGATGACTTTATGAGTCCTGATCGTGTTGTGGTAGGTGTTGAAACCGAGAAGGCTAAAGAATTGATGACGCGATTGTACCGACCGTTTGTATTGAATAATTTCCGTGTCATCTTTATGGATATTCTTTCGTCGGAAATGACTAAATATGCCTCGAATGCCATGCTGGCAACTCGTATTAGTTTTATGAACGATATTGCGAATTTGTGTGAACGTGTAGGTGCCGACGTCAATATGGTGCGTCGAGGCATGGGTAGCGACTCACGCATAGGGAAAAGCTTTTTGTATGCCGGTTGTGGTTACGGCGGAAGTTGTTTCCCAAAAGACATCAGAGCGATTATCAAAATTGGCGAGGATGTGGGTTATGAAATGAAATTGTTGAAGGCGGTTGAGGCTGTGAATAATACGCAAAAAAATATTCTTTTTCGAAAGTTTTCGGAATACTTCGATGGTGATATTCGGGGCAAATTGGTTGCGGTCTGGGGTTTGTCTTTCAAACCCGAAACCGACGATATGCGAGATGCTCCATCGTTGACGCTTATCCGAAGCTTGCTCGATGCGGGCGTGGAAGTTCATGCTTACGATCCTGCGGCAATGGATGAGGCAAAAAAATATCTGGGTGACAGCATTTATTATGCCTCAGACATTTATGATGCGGCTAATAACGCCGACGCACTGATCGTTCCAACAGAATGGAAAGAATTTCGTCTTCCGAATTGGAGTATCCTCAAAAAAATTATGAGAGGCTCTCTTGTCGTGGACGGTCGAAATATTTACAACAGGAATGAGCTGTCATCTTATGGTTTTGAATATCATGGCATTGGACAATAATAAGATGTTGCAAAGATTTTTTTATATATTCTCATGCGCCGGTTTCACGTGCAGCGTTCGGCGATTTCTGCCGGATTTGTTTCTTACTTTGAAATGTCAATAAATGCCTTTTTTGTTTAAGGCATTTCGGTAACGAGCAGCATTGATGGCGTGCTGTGCAAAATTTTCGGCAAAATTGTGTTTACCCGATAAATCTTCTTTTGCGCACATATACAGATAATTGTGTTTCGTGGGATTGAGCGTGGAGTCGATTGCCTTTATCGAAGGGATGCGAATCGGGCCCGGTGGTAGCCCTGTATGTTTGTATGTATTATAGGGTGAATCTACAGTAAGATGTTCGAAAAGTATTCTTTGCAAGCTAAAATCGCCTATAGCAAATTTTATAGTTGGGTCGGCTTCGAGCTTCATCCCTTTTCGCAACCGATTTAAATATAATCCGGCAATGGTGGAATACTCCTCTGCATAGGTGGCTTCTTCTTCCACAATAGAGGCAAGGATCGAGATTTGGATGGGCGACAGCCCTGTTTTTTCGGCCATTGCTTTGCGATTGTCGTTCCAAAAAACGTTATATTCCCGTTTCATTCGCGATAGAAAATTCGATACACCGGTGTCCCAATATACTTGATAGGTGTTTGGAATGAACATGGCCGGTATGGTGTGCGTGTCAAAACCCAATGAGACAACCGTAGCTGAATCGTTGAGGGCATCAACTAATGTAATACTGTCGAGCATCAATTGTTGTGAAATACGTCCCGCGAGCGCTTCTTTGGTTCGTATATTGTTGAATGTGAGGTTCACGGGAGTTTGATTACCCGAGCGAAGTGTTCGTATCAGTTCAGGCATTGTCATGCCGTCTTTCACAGCGTAACGACCCGTTTTTATGTTGTCGATATAATTCATTCTTTCAGCAATGAGGCGAAACAATTTTTCGGAAGGAAGTCCTGCTTTTTCTTGAAGTTGTTTTATTACATCTTCGAAATTTTTTTCGTTATCAATGTATATATACGCGGGTTCTTCTAATTGAAATGGTTTAAATATCCCGTTTCTCAAATATATGATGCCCGCAATGCTCATCGTAACCAATATGGACACGATCCAAATTGCGATTTTATGGCTGTTCCTGTTTTGTCTCTTGCTCATTTACTTTTCTTTTATCGAAAAAACGACACAAATGTAGAAATATTCCTTGAAAATATCCTGTTTCCTTTGACAAGTTGAAAACAAACCATTATCTTTGCAGCCAATTCGATTGCATCAGGAAGTTTGGGTGAGTGGCTGAAACCAGCAGTTTGCTAAACTGCCGTACGGGTAACCGTACCGGGGGTTCGAATCCCCCAGCTTCCGCAAATGGTGCTAACTATCAATTAGCTACAATGTTTACCTACATATTTACCTAAAAATACATGCACTTTTTCTGTAATAACATCAAAATTTCATATAGGAACAATCAATGAAAGGTGAAAAGATATAGACAAAAAAAGAGCAAACAATCGTATAAACAACCTTCCGCCCTTTCATTGAATGATAATTACTGTTTAATGATTACCTCATCTATCTACCATGTCCTCTTTTGCTCTTTCGATCATTTCCTCTTTCCCCTTTCTGAGACATACCAATGATGTACGTTATTTTGGAAAATATGTTTCCAATTACTTATACCCTCGTAACAAATCTTTGAAATCGATAAAGGGAAAATCTTTATTTTTAATAAGGTCAGATTTAATCAATAAGTCACTGAATCCTTCATATATCTCTTCAATTTTCTTTTCATAATTAAAATCGCCAAAACTATAATACATACACATAATACTCAATATGGCATCATGATAAACTTTAGGAACACCAATTCGATCCAATACATCACTAGTTCTTACAGTCTTACATAATTCAAATAATTCTTTGTCTGTGTATGTGATAAAGAAATCTTCTTTATTAAAAGGATATGATTTTTTAAAAGATGAAATACTATTACAAGCTTCAGATACTTTTTTTAACAAAAAGAGATTATAAATATTCTGCTGAAAAATATCATACTGTTTAGAAAAATCATCCTTGTAATTATTTATTGTAGATTTTCCTAAATTTGTTAGTTTTATCCAGTCAGAAACTTTTCCAGTATTATATAAGATTTCTAAGCCTATATTAGATTCTATTCTTTCTACCAAATCAGTTTTATTACCTGTTATTGGCAGATTATTTTTTTTAAGGATGTCAACTAATTCCTTTTTAGTAAAGGATTGAACAATAGATTCTTTGCCTATAGTAACATAAATTAAGTTGTTTTTTATTGATTGGTTGAAATATATTTCGAGTTCAGCACGCAAATTTATTGGGATAATTGATGTGGATCCCAAAAAAAGTTGATCTATGCGTTTTCCGTTAATCATATCCAGAAACTCAAAATACATATTATACTCAGGCATTAATTGTTTTTTTTGAACCTTTTCAACTGAGTCTATTACATCTTGGTTTTTTTCATCAAGTAGGTTTAAAGTTTGTCTCTTTTTCCTTGCTCTTTTAAATAAATTCAAAACACTCATAATATTAAAATTAAAGTTTTTATAATTATACGTCAAGTTTCACCAGGTTGTTTATGAAAACTTGGACTTTTATTCGGCTGTAAACATAAAATTTTGTTTTTAAATATGCAAGGATTTTGCTTAAAAAATTTCAGGTTTTAACATAAACCATGGTTCGGCTTTGCTCACCACAGGTTTTTCGATGGCCTGAAAAGGGGTTTTTACGCCCAGTTCTTTTCTCACTCCGCCATGTCTTCTATAAAGCATGTAATACACAACTAACGGCTAAAATTGTTAAAAGTATGACTAATAATTTAATTTTTTCATATCAATGTGTTTTTATAAATTTAATCCCTCTCCCCGGCCTAATCTTTTTATAAACTATTTTATGAATTTTCCAGTTTTTCCAGTTTTTCCAGCCTTTCCAGCTCTTCCAGCTCTTCCAGCTCTTCCAGCCTTTTCAGCTTTTCTGTTCTTTCCAGCTCGTCTTCCAACCTTTTTGGGAATTTGTGCAAGGTCAGCAAGAGCGAAGTACGACGCAAATACGACGCAAATACGACCATAGTATCATTCGAACAATCATTCGAACAATGATGAATTCGGAAGGGAATTTCAAATTGCGAATGACGAGTTACTAATTTTAATTCTGTCTGGTTTCTCCTTGACTGACGCGGATAATCGCAGATAAATGTGTTCAAGGTTTCTGAAGAGATAGGTTTTGTCTATTTGGTTTCGAAAAAATCTATCAAAAATATGTTGTACGGCATATTTTTTGTTGTATCTTTGTTGTGATTTTAATGGCAAGTGAGTTATTAAGAATCATTTTTTAGGTTATCAAAACATATTGTAATGGCTTCTTAAAGCGAGGTTGCCGATAATCATAAACAAAGAAAGGAATAATTATGGATATCAAAAACCTGACAAAAGAAGAAATTCTGTCGCAGATCAAGTATCTGGAACGGAATATTTTCAACGGGTCTGTGGTACATCGCGTGTACAAAATCAACAGACTTAGAGAGCTGAAATCGTGCTTGCAACATTGAGCAAGCCACACTTATGATGTTGAAGCTGAGTAATCGTTTTTTTAGGATGGTTGCAGAAGCTTTGTTTCGAAATTCAATTTAAATTAACAATAAATTCAAAGGCTGCCGTTAGGCAGCTTTTTTAGTTTTTAAATGACAAAAAGTAAAGAAAATACTTTTTCTGATAGCAAATTTTCAATCCAGAAGCTTTTTTATTATTTTTGTGGTCGATAATTTCTTCAATTTTCAAAATAAAAAATAAACAATATGAATCCTTTATCGGCAAGATTGGCAGCCCTTTCGCCATCCGAGACGCTGGCAATGTCGCAAAAAAGCAATGAACTCAAGGCTCGTGGTATCGATGTTATAAATCTGAGCGTGGGAGAACCCGACTTTTTTACTCCCGATCACATCAAGGAAGCTGCCAAAAAGGCAATCGACGATAACTTTTCGTTCTATGCCCCGGTTTCCGGCTTTTTGGACTTACGAAAAGCAATCTGCGAGAAGCTGAAAAAGGAAAACGGTTTGGATTATAAACCCGATCAGATCGTTTGTTCGAATGGGGCAAAACATTCCATCTACAATTTGATTCTTGCGCTTGTGGATAAGGACGAAGAGGTGATCATCCCTGCACCCTATTGGGTCAGTTATCCCGAAATGGTGAAGTTGGCCGAAGGTAAGTCGGTTTTTGTGGAAGCCGGCATAGAACAAGATTTTAAGATTACCGCGCAACAATTGGAAGAGGCGATTACGCCAAAAACCAAAGCCCTGATACTTTGCTCTCCATCGAATCCTACTGGAAGTGTTTATTCGAAAGCAGAACTGAAAGAATTGGCTGATGTGCTGGCCAAATATCCGAATGTTTTTGTTATCGCTGACGAAATTTACGAACATATCAATTATGTAGGAAAACACGAAAGTATTTCGCAGTTCGCTGAAATTCGCGATCGCGTGATCATCGTCAATGGCGTTTCGAAAGGTTACGCCATGACCGGTTGGCGTTTGGGGTGGATAGCTGCACCCAAGTGGATTGCTGATGCGTGCAGCACATTGCAGGGACAAAACACATCTGCCCCTTCGTCTATTTCACAGAAAGCTGCATTGGCTGCCTACACGGGTGACCAGTCTTGCGTGGAAACCATGCGTCTGGCTTTCGAAAGAAGAAAAAATCTGATTGTGGGTTTGTTGAGCGAAATTCCGGGACTGAAGGTTAATAATCCGATGGGAGCATTTTATGTATTTCCGGAATGTGACTATTATTTCGGGAAATCGTATAATGGTCGAGTAATCAACGATTCACCCGATTTGGCCATGTATCTGCTCGAAGAAGGTCATGTGGCCTGCGTAGGCGGTGCTGCTTTTGGAGCTCCCAAATGCATTCGTCTATCGTATGCTACTTCCGACGAAAACATTACGAAAGCCGTTGCCCGGATCAAAGAGGCTTTGGCTAAATTGTCGTAAGTAGAAAATATATAGAAAAGAAAAAAAGTTATATCGAAAAAAACCGCCGGGGAAATTTCCTTAGCGGTTTTTTTTTCGTGGATGTTTGCAAACTTTCAGAAAGACACTTTTACCATCACCGGAAAGTGGTCGGAGGGAAACCGTCCATATTGTTGTTCGTTGAGAACTCCATATTTTCTGACGACAATGCCATCGGTAACCCAGATGTAGTCGATACGTTCGCTGCAGGGCGAATGCAAATCAAAATTATTGAAAGTGCCTAAAGTTCCGTATGGCGGCTCTTTTGTGATTTGATAGGAATCCCTTAATTTACCGTCTTTGTAAATGACTTGAATGGGATCGTCGTCGGGAGTGGCATTGAAATCGCCCGTGCAGAAGACCGGCAAGTTACCTGCAATTTCTTTGATTTTAGCTAATAGAAGCAAAGACGAATTGTGTCGTGCCACTTTACCTTGGTGATCGAAATGGGAGTTGAAAAAATAAAATTCGCGACCCGATTTCTTTTCACGGAATTTCCCCCACGAACAAATGCGGTTGCAGCAATTTGCATCCCAACCTTTCGAGGGAACAGCGGGTGTTTCGGAATACCAAAAATTGCCCGAATCGAGCAGTTCGAAACGGTTGACTTTGTAGAAAACGGCCGAATGTTCGCCGGCGTCTTTTCCGTCGTCGCGGCCGGCGCCCGTGTAGGCATAGTTTCCAAGTTCGAGTATTCCGTCGAGCTGGTGCTTAAAGCCTTCCTGCGTTCCAAAAATATCAAAATCGTGGAATCGAATGAGCGATTTGACCATCTCCTTTCGATGCGACCAGGAATTGAGGCTGTCGCTTGGCGTGTCCAGACGCAGATTAAATGTGGCCACATTCATCTTACATGTGTTTTGTGCAAAAATGCCGGACATCGACATTGCAATACACGCTAAAATTAGAACTAATTTTTTCATTTTATGGGTTATTTTTGATTTTTGAATAGTTGACCATTGTCCAAACCGGCAAATGATCGGAAGCGACAGGTTCGTTTTCGACTTTGGTAATTGAAATTTTGAAAGAAAAAAACGGATTTTTCTTTGCCCAAATGTAATCGATACATTTCACCGGGCGATCTGAGGGGAAAGTCGCTTTTGACGGATCATTCAACATCATCCAATTCTTTGACAACAAATTTATTTCTTCGGAAATCGCATCCGAATTGAAATCGCCTGCCAAAAATACCGGTTTGTGCAAATATTTCCCTACAGCCGCATTTATTCGGTCCACCGAAGCCATTCTGTCCTCGTGGGTAAGCGACCAATGTGTGCAGCCAATCACATAGTTGGGCATTTCCACGATAAGGAAACTCCTCGATTCCTCACGACCGGGCAGGGGGATGACTTCTTTGTGAAGCGGCTTTTCTTTCGTCAGAATTCCTATCCCATAACCTCCGCCCTGATAATCGATAGATTTGCTGTAGGAGGCGTACATCCCAGTGCGCTTTGCCAACTCGTCGAGAATCACTTCGCCATTGCTTCGTGCCGTTGCACTGTCAAGTTCTTGCAGCGCCGCGCAATCGGGATGAATCGATCGGATGATTCCGGCTATTCGGTCATAATCGGTTTTTTCGTCCATCCCCCTTGCATTACGAATGTTATAGGTAAGAATTTTTATCTCATTTATGCCGTTATTTTGCTGCCGTTTCGTGATAACACAGCTTACAAAACCAATCAGGAGGAACAGACAGCTATAGCGTAAAAAACGTTTCATGTATAAAATTTTTCAAAGATAGCACATTTTTTGCGGTCGGAATGCGTCTCGAAAGGGATAAAACGTCAACGCATTCGCCTTTATTTACCGGCTGCTTTACAAAAGGGCGATTTGCATTTTTTCGATTGTTGTTTTTCAATTTATTGCTACCTTTGCAACCTGATTTTTATAAGGAAAAATTTAGTTCGAAAATGGATAAGAAATTCCCGGAATACGACCATCTGGATTTATCGGCAGTCAACAAAGAGATGCTGAAAGAATGGGAAGATAAGGATATCTTTCGGAAAAGTCTGGAAACGCGCGAAGGCCACCCACGGTTCATTTTTTACGAAGGACCGCCGTCGGCTAACGGAATGCCCGGCATTCATCACGTTATCGCCCGTTCGATAAAGGATATTTTCTGCCGATACAGAACGATGAAGGGTTTTCTTGTCAATCGTAAAGCAGGGTGGGATACACACGGCCTTCCTGTGGAACTTGGTGTGGAAAAATCTCTTGGAATTACCAAAGAAGACATCGGCAAGAAAATTTCGGTGGAAGAATACAATGCTGCTTGTCGCAAAGAGGTGATGAAATACACCAAGGAATGGGAAACACTTACCAGAGAAATGGGTTATTGGGTGGATATGACCGATCCTTACATTACTTACGACAATCGATATATCGAAACGCTTTGGTATTTGATCAAGGATTTGTACGGCAAAGGATTGCTTTATAAAGGCTATACCATTCAGCCTTATTCTCCTGCTGCAGGTACCGGGTTGAGCACGCACGAACTCAATCAGCCCGGATGTTATCGCGATGTGAAAGACACTACGTGTACGGCGCAGTTTAAAATAAAAAATCCGCTTCCGGAATGGAGCGAATTTGGTGAACCGTTTTTCCTGGCCTGGACGACTACCCCCTGGACGTTACCGTCCAATGTGCTTTTGGCCGTAGGGCCTGATATTGAATATGCTGCTGTTCAGACATATAATCCCTATACCGGCAAACCGATGACCGCTATATTGGCCGAAAGTTTGATTAAATCGTATTTTCCCGACAAAAACGCCAATTTGAAATTGGAAGATTACAAAGAAGGCGACAAAAATATTCCGTTTCGCGTTCTCGAAAAAAGATGGAAAGGAAAGGAACTTGCCGGATTGGAATATGAACAACTTTTTCCCTGGGTAAAAACGTCAGGAAATGCGTTGAAGGTAGTTACAGGAGATTTTGTGTCTACCGAAGATGGAACAGGAATCGTGCATATCGCACCGACTTTTGGAGCCGACGATGCCAAAGTAGGTAAAGAGAATGATGTCCCCGGTCTTATGCTTCGCGACAGGAACGGAATCCTTCGTCCGATGGTGGATTTGACCGGAAAATATTTCCGTATCGAGGATCTCGATCCCGATTTCGTTAAGGAAAACGTAAATGTAGAGTTATACAGTCGCTATGCCAGCCGATATGTGAAAAACGATTACGACGAAACGCTTACGGCTGGGGATAGCACCCTCGATATCGATTTGTGTGTGGATCTCAAGCAACAAAATCGAGCATTTCGCATCGAAAAACACGTCCACAGTTACCCGCATTGTTGGCGAACAGACAAACCCGTTCTTTATTATCCGCTCGACAGCTGGTTTATTCGCACTACTGCCCGCAAGGAAAGACTTATCGAGCTCAACAATACGATTAATTGGAAGCCTCAATCTACAGGAACGGGACGTTTCGGGAAATGGCTCGAAAATCTTCAGGACTGGAATTTGAGCCGCAGTCGCTATTGGGGAACGCCTCTTCCGATTTGGCGCACCGAAGACGGACAGGAAGAAAAATGCATTGGATCGGTAAAGGAGTTATGCGATGAGATGCAGAAAGCTTTGGATGCGGGCGTGATGAACGAATTGCCGTGGAAAGATTTCAAACCGGAAGACTATCAGCCGTTGCATTACGAAAAAATCGATTTGCATCGTCCTTATGTGGATAACATCGTGCTGGTTTCGGAAAGCGGAAAGCCTATGCATCGCGAGACAGATTTGCTCGATGTTTGGTTCGACAGTGGTTCTATGCCCTTTGCTCAAGTGTTTTATCCGCATATTTCCGAAGAAGAATTCAGTAAAATTTATCCGGCCGATTTCATTGCCGAAGGTGTCGATCAAACGCGTGGATGGTTTTTCACGCTACATGCCATCAGCACGCTGGTTAAAGATAGTGTAGCATTTAAAAATGTGGTTTCCAATGGATTGGTTTTGGATAAAAACGGCAACAAGATGTCAAAACGGTTGGGAAATGCCGTCGATCCATTTGAAACAATCGAAAAATACGGTTCCGATCCTTTGCGTTGGTACATGATAACCAATGCTTCGCCTTGGGACAATCTGAAGTTCGATATCGACGGAGTGGAGGAAGTAAGAAGAAAATTTTTCGGAACGCTATATAATACGTATTCGTTTTTTGCGCTTTATGCCAATGTTGACGATTTTTACAATCAATATCCTCAAATAGCTATCGAAAAGCGTCCTGAAATCGATCGTTGGATCATTTCGTTATTGAATTCGCTTATCGAGGAAGTAGATAACGATTTCGATAGCTACGAACCGACAAAAGCCGGACGAGCCATTTCGGATTTTGTGAACGACAATTTGAGCAACTGGTATGTTCGCCTCAACAGGAAACGTTTCTGGGGAGGAGAAATGACCGAGGATAAGCTTTCGGCCTATCAAACGTTGTACACTTGTTTGGTTACTGTGGCCAAACTCATGGCGCCTATTTCGCCTTTTTATGCCGATAAACTTTATCTCGACCTCACTGCTGCAGTGAATGACGAAAAATTCGAATCGGTGCATTTGGCCGATTTTCCCAAGGCCGATGCATCGCTGATTGATAAAACATTGGAAGACCGAATGTATTTGGCACAAACGGCATCGTCCATTGTTCTCGCCTTGCGGAGGAAGGTGAATCTGAAAGTGCGTCAGCCACTTTCGAAAATTATGATTCCGGTAACGGACGAGACTCAAAAAGCCAATATCGAAGCAGTGAGTGGTCTCATCCTGAGTGAGGTAAACGTGAAGTCGATCGAATTTGTGGATTCGGCAAATGCCATGCTTGTGAAACGAGTGAAGCCCGATTTCAAAAAACTCGGGCCTCGTTATGGCAAAATAATGAAACAATTAGCTCCGAAAATTCAGTCGATGACGCAGGACGAAATAAATTCGCTGGAGAAAAATGGCCGTTATACCTTATCGATTGAGGGCGTTGAAGCCACGATTACTCTTGATGACGTGGAAATTATTTCGGAAGATATTCCGGGATGGCTTGTTGGCAACGAAGGCCGCTTGACGATTGCGCTCGACATCACGGTAACCGACGATTTGCGCAAGGAAGGAATAGCTCGCGAATTGGTAAATCGCATTCAAAATCTTCGCAAGGCGAAAAATTTTGAGATTACCGATCGCATCTCTATTCAAATTTCATCCGATCCGGCATTTGACGATGCTATTCGCGAATATGCCGATTATATCAAACAGCAGGTTTTGGGCGACAGCCTCGTGATTTCGAAAGAAAAATTTAAAGATGAAATTGAAATTGACGATAAACCATTAACGATAAGCATTAAAAAAAATAATTGAGAAATTGCGCTTTTTCGTATATTTGAACAAAAAATAATAAGTGTGCGTTTAAAGCCAATAATTTAATATTGAAAAACGATTAAAAACAACAATTATGAGCGAAAAAACAAGATATTCGGATGAGGAGCTCGAAGAATTCCGTATTTTGATAAACGAAAAGCTGGAAGTGGCAAAACGTGAGTATGAAAACCTTCGTGCAGCAGTGATGAATGCCGACGGCAACGATACCGTAGATACATCACCTACGTTTAAGAATATGGAAGAAGGTGCTTCTACCCTTTCGAAGGAAGAAGCAGGGCGGTTGGCTCAACGACAAATGAAATTTATCCAAAATCTGCAGGCAGCATTAGTGCGTATCGAAAACGGCACTTACGGAATTTGTCGCGAGACCGGCAAATTGATTCCGAAAGAACGACTGCGCGCCGTGCCTCATGCCACATTGAGTATTGAAGCAAAAGAGGCAAAAAAAAGAAAATGAAATCAGTTTCAGACGCGATTTTGTCCTCGTTTTTTCGAAATCCGAACGAATCAATTTTAGAAAACCGACATATCGCGACAAAAAGATTGTATGAAGAATAAAATCTCCAAAGGCGTCATTGCCGTACTTACAGTTTTGCTGGTGTTGTTGATAGACCAACTTTCCAAAATTTGGGTAAAGACGCACATGGCGCTCTACGATTCATTCGACATTACGAATTGGTTCAAAATCTATTTTGTCGAAAATAACGGAATGGCATTCGGAATCGAAGCATTTGGGAAAATGTTTCTGTCTATTTTCCGAATAGGAGCTGTCGTGCTAATTATTATTTATTTAAAGAGAATGGTTAAAGAAAACTACAAAACGGGCTTCATAGTCTGTATTTCGCTAATTTTGGCAGGAGCATCCGGAAACATCATCGACAGTGTTTTTTACGGTACCATTTTCGAAGCGAGTTATCCGGGTCATGTAGCTTCTTTGGTCCCATTTGGCGAAGGATATTCTTCCCTACTGCATGGTAAAGTTGTCGATATGCTTTACTTTCCGTTGTTCGAAGGAACATTTCCGGAATGGTTACCATTTATTGGTGGACAGGATTACCTTTTCTTCAGATTTATATTCAACATAGCCGATTCGGCCATTACTGTTGGAGTCATTATCCTGCTTTTGTTTTACAGAAAGACGTTATCCTATTCTTTGATGTCGAAAAAAGAAAAAGAAAAGCTTGCGCTAAACAGAGAAGAAAAAATTATCAGAAGTGAGGTTTAAGAGCATTGCATACTTTTTTTTGATTATCTTGTCGGGTGAAATTATTTTATCGTGCAGCAACCGACCCAAAGAGGTTTTGAACCGAAAAAAGATGGAGCAGTTGATGTATGATATCTATGTAGCCGAATCGATGATCGAAAATGATTATGCGTCGTTTGACTCACCCGAAAAGAAAGAAGCCCTTATTAACGAAGTATTCCGTAAACACGGCATAACTCCATCCCAATGGGATACTTCACTTTCTTGGTATTCTGATCATGTGGACATTTATTTGAAAATGAACGATTCGGTGAAGTCGCGTTTGAAACGGGAGCAGCTACGTATCGAACGAATGATTTCGCAAGAATATTCGCGAGAACAGGAATTGAATCGACGGAATCGTTCTCGTTCGTATATTCCGCCTTCGTATATATTTGGGTTGACAGAAGATGGCTCAGGATTTTCTTTTCAACTTTCAAAACCCGAAATCGATCAATATGCCTCTGCAAATCTCGATTTTCATTTCGACGCAATTGGCATTCCCGTCAGAGCCTCGCATGATATTCAATCTATGTTAATTCTTGAGTACAAAGATACTACAGTCTATCGTTCGGTATCGGTTTCGTCCAATACCCATTATTCGCTCCCGATTTCAAAATACATAACGAACGATACGCTGCAAAGCGCAAGCGGATTTGTGAAAATGCGTAAGAATCAGTTTGTTCCTTCGTTTATTCAACTCTATAATATTTCTTTAGCAGAAAGTTCGCAGGAAAAACAAAGATCTCGGTCGAGCGAAATTTCCGGTGAAAAAATAATTGACCACACCATTCTTACCGACTCAATTCAGTAGATGAACCCGAATTTTTTTTATTATGAATACAATATGAATGTTAGAAAGTGCAAAAACCAAAAAAAATATCTATTTTTGCATCGTAAATGACGTTTGACAATTTAAAAATCTATAATTCAATTTATTAAACTAAATTAAATGGAAAAAAAGAGAGTTTACACCTTCGGTAACGGTGCAGCCGAAGGTCGTGCAGACATGAAAAATCTGCTCGGTGGAAAAGGTGCTAATCTTGCCGAGATGAATCTGATAGGAGTTCCTGTTCCACCGGGTTTCACAATCACGACAGAAGTGTGTACCGAATACAACGAATTAGGAAAAGATTACGTTGTAAGCGTATTGAAGGATGAAGTGGAAAAAGCCATCGAAGAAATCGAAAGGCTGACCGGAACCAAGTTTGGAGATAAAGACAATCCTTGTCTGGTTTCCGTTCGTTCGGGGGCGCGGGTTTCTATGCCCGGAATGATGGATACGGTTCTCAATCTGGGCTTGAATGACGAGTCGGTAGAGGGTATCGCAAAAAAAACCGGTAACGCTCGTTTTGCGTGGGATTCCTATCGTCGATTCATTCAGATGTACGGAGATGTTGTTCTCGGATTGAAACCTCAAACTAAAGAAGATATTGATCCGTTTGAGGAAATCATGGATGAGGTAAAACAGGCGAAAGGCATTCATAACGACACCGAACTTTCGACAGAAGATTTGAAAGAACTTGTCAAGAGATTCAAACTTGCCGTTAAAGAGCGTACCGGTAACGATTTTCCTGAAAATCCATGGGATCAGCTTTGGGGTGCGGTTTGTGCAGTTTTCGACAGTTGGATGAACGAGCGTGCTATCTTCTATCGGAAAATGAACAATATCCCCGAAGAATGGGGAACCGCCGTTAACGTGCAGGCCATGGTATATGGCAATATGGGGAATACATCCGGAACGGGTGTGGCCTTTACGCGCGATGCAGCCACCGGCGAAGATATTTTTAATGGCGAATATCTGATCAACGCGCAAGGCGAAGACGTCGTGGCAGGTGTACGTACGCCACAACAGATAACCCTCGAAGGATCGCGCCGCTGGGCTAAGCAGCAAGGAATTTCGGAAGAAGAACGAGCCGCAAAATATCCTTCCCTGGAAGAAAGTATGCCCGAGTGTGCAAAGGAGCTGATAGAGGTACAGCAAAAATTGGAAGATTATTTCAAAGATATGCAGGATTTGGAGTTTACCATTCAGGACGGAAAACTTTGGTTGCTTCAGACTCGTAGTGGAAAACGCACGGGTGCCGCGATGGTTAAAATTGCCATGGACATGCTTCGCCAGGGATATATCGACGAAAAGACGGCGTTGAAACGCTGCGATCCCGAAAAACTCGACGAATTGCTGCATCCGGTTTTCGATAAAAAAGCTTTGTCCGCTGCCAAACCCCTAACAAGGGGTATTCCTGCATCGCCCGGAGCTGCAACAGGACAAATCGTTTTTCATGCCGACGAAGCCGAAGAGTGGGCGAGCAACGGAAAAAAAGTGATCCTTTGCCGAATTGAAACATCTCCGGAAGACTTACGCGGTATGGCTACGGCTCAAGGCATCCTTACCGCTCGCGGAGGAATGACATCTCATGCAGCGGTTGTTGCCCGTGGTATGGGGAAATGTTGTGTATCGGCGGCCAATAATATGGTTATCGATTACAAAGCCCGTACGTTGACAATCAATGGAAAGGAAATGAAAGAAGGCGATTGGATTTCAATCGACGGAACGACCGGTTACGTTTATGAAGGAAAAATTCAGACGCAAGACGCCGAACTGAATGATGATTTTTCGGCTTTGATGGAGCTTGCGGACAAGTATGCCCGCATGGAAGTTCGGACGAATGCCGATACACCTCGTGATGCTCGCACGGCACGCAATTTTGGAGCGAAAGGTATTGGCTTGTGCCGCACCGAACACATGTTTTTTGAAGACGACAAAATTCTGGCCATGCGAGAGATGATTCTTGCCAAGGATGAACAAGGTCGTCGCAAAGCGCTCGAAAAACTATTGCCTTTGCAAAAAACCGATTTCAAAGGCATTTTCCGGACTATGGATGGACTTCCTGTTACCATTCGTCTGCTCGATCCTCCATTGCACGAGTTCGTTCCTCATGATGAAAAAGGTCAGATGGAAATGGCCAAAGTGATGGGGATCTCTTATAAGGACATTCACGACAGGGTGGAAGATCTCATCGAAGCCAATCCGATGTTGGGACTTCGTGGTTGTCGTTTGGGTAATCTTTATCCCGAAATCACCGAGATGCAAGCGCGCGCTATCATCGAAGCTGCCCTGGAATTGAAAAAAGAAGGAGTTGAAGCCATTCCCGAAATCATGGTACCTCTAACGGGCATTGTTCACGAATTTAAGGCTCAGAAGGAAATTATAGAAAGTACTATCAAAAAAGTATTCTCTGAACAAAATGATTCTGTGGAATATAAGATTGGAACAATGATCGAAATCCCGCGAGCTGCATTAACAGCTCACCGCATTGCAGAAGAAGCCGATTTCTTTTCATTTGGCACGAATGACTTAACACAGATGACATTCGGTTACAGTCGCGACGATGTCGCAAAATTCCTTCCGATGTACATCGATAAAGGGTTTTTGAAGCACGATCCTTTTGCCGTGCTCGATCAAAAAGGAGTGGGACGACTGATGAGAATGGCTATACAGGAAGGCCGTAGCGTGAAACCCACCCTCAAATGCGGATTGTGCGGCGAACATGGCGGCGAACCTTCTTCGGTGAAATTCTGCCATACCATTGGTCTTAATTACGTATCGTGTTCTCCGTTTCGAGTTCCGATTGCTCGTCTCGCAGCTGCACAGGCTGCTATCGAAGGGTAGCTATTCCGGCTTTTGCATTTACAATACATTTAAGAGACGTCTTTCGGGACGTTTCTTTTTGCAATAATTTGAAAATTAAATTTTACTTCTGTAAGATATTTTTCGGTGGTTAGCATATCTTTGTCGATGATTTAGCAGAAAGATTTTCAAATGAAAACAAATCGTCGTTATTTCGGACTCGATAAGAATATTTTTTTTACAGGGCTTACCAGTTTTTTTACGGATACTTCGTCGAAAATGGTTTACAGCGTTATGCCGCTTTTTCTGCTTTCAATCGGAGCCACAAAAACACAACTTTCGCTCATCGAGGGAATTGCCGAAAGCACAGCATCATTGCTGAAAGCTGTTTCGGGATTCTGGAGCGATAAAATCGGGAAAAACAAACCTTTCATGATTATCGGATATGCTGCAACGGCATTGGTTACACCTCTTTATTCCTACGTAGTGCATCCGATGCAAGTGCTTGTCTTTCGTTTTCTCGAACGGGTAGGCAAAGGTATTCGGACCGCTCCTCGTGACAGTTTGGTTGCAGCATCCTCCCCCAAAAATGAAACGGGTAAAAGTTTCGGATTTCATAAGGCGATGGATAATAGCGGAGCAATCATCGGACCCTTGATTGCTGCTGCCGTTTTGTTTTTTTTACCCAAAGACAATCCGGATTTTCAATATAAAACCATCTTTTGGCTTGCGGCAATTCCGGCAGTTGTTGGTGTATTTGTTTTGATATTTTTGGTAAAGGATGTCAAAGTACAGTCGGTTTCGGCAAAAACACCCGTTTCCATCAAAAAGTTGCCCAAAAATTTTTATTTTTTCCTGTTGATAATATCCATATTCACCTTGGGGAATTCTACCGATTCGCTTTTAATTGTGAGAACAAGCGAAACGGGTATCAGTTCATCATGGATTCCGTTTATTTATATGATTTTCAATATGGTATCGGTATTTTTGGCTATTCCGATCGGAAAACTGTCTGACCGAATTGGCAGAGGGAAACTTATTACGCTCGGGTTTCTGGTATATTCAGTTGTTTATTTCATGTTTGGTGCATTTAACAATATCTGGGTGTTTGTGGGAATGTTTATAATGTATGGCATTTATAGTGCATTGACCGATACATGCCAGAAGTCGCTCGTTTCCGATCTGATACCCAAAGAACTGAAAGGTACCGGCTTTGGATTATATCATGCAGTGCTCGGAATAATGTTGCTTCCAGCCAGTCTGATCGCCGGATATTTATATGATAACGTGGGTGCTTCATGGGCATTTTATTTTGGAAGTATTATGTCGGGAATTGCAATGCTGCTGATGATCGCATTTCTTTACTTTATGCATTTGCCAAAGAAAGAAGAGCCCCTCAAATCGAAATTTTAACGTCATAATGTTGCGCGACTACTTTTTTTAACCATAAAAGCATTTGGCGGCTATGCGGATTATCACTACTTTTACAACGCTTATTTCAAAAAATAATTTTTTATGAAGCAATTGGTTAAGATTTTATTTTTATTTTTCGCTTGCACTTCCACCCAACATATTTTCTGTCAAAATAATGTCATAGACGAAATAGTTTGGGTTGTTGGCGACGAAGCTATCCTCAAGTCTGAAGTAGAAGAATATCGCAAGGAGATTCTTATGCAAAACCAGCGCATTGATGGCGATCCTTATTGTTTTATTCCTGAGCAAATAGCAATCAACAAATTGTTTCTCGATCAGGCCAAGTTGGACAGTATTCAGGTGCAGGAACGTGAAGTGAATCGAATTGCGGATCTCTACATCAACGAATATATTTCCAATATCGGATCAGCGGAAAAAGTGGAAGAATATTTTCAAAAAGATATGGCTTCCATACGGGAAGATACACGAAAAATGGTCAGAGAACAACAATTGATACAGAATGTCCAGCAAAAACATTTTGGAGATGTTAATCTCTCTCCATCGGAAATTCGGAAATTCTATAATAAAATACCGCAAGACAGCGTTCCGTTTATTCCTACTACCATCGAAGTGCAAATTGTAACTGTAAATCCGAAAATTCCTCTAAGCGTTACGGATGCAATAAAAGCCAGGTTGAGGGATTTTACGGAACAAATTAATAGCGGGAAAAACAGTTTTTCGACTTTGGCTCTTTTGTACTCGGAGGATCCGGCGAGCGCGGTGCGTGGCGGCGAATTGGGATTCAGTGATCGCTCGTCCTTTGTACCCGAGTTTGCAAATGTTGCATTTTCATTGACCGATCCCAATAAGGTGTCAAACATCGTGGAAACCGAATACGGATTTCACATCATACAACTCATCGAACGCAGGGGAGACCGAGCCAATTTCAGGCATATTTTGCTCAAGCCTAAGGTGCCGCAAGAGGAATTGGATAGTGCGATGATCAGACTCGATTCGATCAAAACTTTAATAGATACTCAAAAAATCACTTTCGAGGAAGCTGCAACATTTTTTTCGGCAGACAAAGATACTCGCAACAATAAGGGTATAATGGTAAATACTAATCGCCAAAGCAATTATTACGGTACGCCCCGCTTTCAGCTCAATGAACTCAATCAGGATATTGCTAATGTGGTTGGAAATATGAAAGTAGGAGAGGTGTCGAAACCTTTTATAATGATCGATAAAAACGGTTCAGGTAAGCAAGTGGCAGCTATTGTTAAAGTCACAAACCGCGTCGAAGGGCACAAGGCAAATCTTAACAACGATTATCAGGTCATTAAGTCAATGGCCGAGAATGCACGAAGGCAGGAGATGATTGACGAATGGCTCAGGGAAAAAATAAAAACGACTTATGTGCGGATAGACCCCGAATGGCAGAATTGCAAATTCAAATATGATGGTTGGCTCAAATAAACCGACAGTTTTTTCGGGTCAAGGATGAAAAATCACGCTTATAGACTTTTCGGCAAAAGTGAAAGCTTACTTTTGACAAGTATGCTTTTTGCTATTATTTTGTGTGTGAATGCACAACAACCGCCCCCCGCCTCCTCTGCAAATAATGATGACACCCGAATTATCGAATTGAGGCAGGCTGATTTGTTATTCAAACGCAAAGACTCCGAAGCGCAAATTCTTAAGGATCACGTAGTTTTATATCATCAAGGAGCAACTATGGAATGTGATAGCGCTTATTGGTTTGAAAAAGAAAACATATTCGAAGCTTTCAGTAATGTGCGCATGAATCAGGGAGATACTGTATTTGCCTATGGCGATTACCTCCATTACGATGGCAACTTGCAGTTGGCTAAACTTCGCTATAACGTGCGTTTAGAAGATAAACGTGCTACGTTGTTTACCGATAGTTTGGACTACGATCGTATGCTTAATCTGGGATATTATTTCGATGGCGGGCTATTAGTTGATGAGGAAAATGAATTGACATCGTTTTGGGGGCAGTACGATACGGAGATGAAGGTAGCCTTATTTAGTGACAGTGTGAAATTGGTAAACGAAAATTTTACGCTTTATTCGGATACGCTCCGGTATAGTACCGAAACCAACGTTGCCGATATTCTTGGCCCTTCGACCATCGTTTCCGACAGCGGATATATCTATTCTACAAGAGGTTGGTACAACACCGCCACAGACGATGCTCAACTGCTCGATCGCTCGCAGGTATTTAGCGACGATGGGAGTAAAGTCCTTATTGGCGATACCATTTTCTATAATCGCGACACCGGCATTGCCAAGGTTTATGGGCAACTGTTCCTGCAAGACACTCTTCACAATGTTATTTTAAGGGGCGATTACGGCTATTATGATGAAAAAATCGAATATGCACTTGCCACAGATTCGGCTTATGCTATTGATTATTCGCAAAAAGATAGTTTGTTTTTGCATGGCGATACGTTGAAAATGATCACTGATTCCATTGGGCGTCAAATATTTGCCTATCCTAATGTGCGATTCTATCGTGTCGATTTGCAGGGTATTTGCGATACCATGCATTATGTCTCGGCTGATTCGATACTCTATCTAAAAAAAGATCCCGTGATATGGAACGAAGATAATCAATTGATGGGTGATGCCATCGATGTGTATTTAAACGACAGTACTATCGAAAAAGCGGTTGTCAAAAATTATGCATTCGCTATTCAAAAACGACCGGTAGAAAATCAGTTTAATCAGTTGAAAGGCAAAAACCTGACAGCGCACTTTGTAAATGGAGAAATACGCCATGTTTTGGTTGAGGGGAGCGCAGAGTCGCTCTACTATCTGCTGGAGAAAGACAGTACGGTAATAGGCCTTAATAGAACCGAAAGCCCGTATTTGTCTATGGATCTTTTTGACGAAAAGTTGGAAAAACTCAAACTTTGGCCGACTACCAAAGCTCAGACAGTACCATTGTCTCAACTCAAACCGGATGACGAAACATTGAAAGGGTTCGTATGGATTGATTATTTGCGGCCAATAAACAAATACGACATTTTTAGGCGAAACGAGCGAAATGCTTCTGAAATGATTGTACCTCCCCGACGATTTGCTCGGGATGATATTCTTTTAGAGTAACCACTTCGATTGGTCAATTTGATTTGCATTGGATCCATAATTAAAAAACGTGTACTATGGGAATGTTCTTTTTTTACAATAACCGAAAACCTCGATCTTTCAACTATAAGCCCATTCTTTACGATCCCGAAGAAGAAGAACGTAAAGAAAGGTTGAACAAACGTATATCCGAGATAAAAAGGGAACTGATGGAAACTTCCGTTAAAAACGATGAAGAACAAATCAATCCAACCTCTGATATCAGAGGCGAATTTCTTTCTCAGACTAAACACTTGAAACGTCGGGTAGAAAAAGAAGAATCAGGATCTCGTTCGTTTTTGTCGAACAACGGATTGTTGATTTTGATTCTGGTAATTCTTTTTGCTGTCTTCTTTTTCTGGATTTTGACGTAATTCGTTTCAATCCTATTGCCGATAATTAATCCAAATAAATTTTCCATTCGATAAAAAACCAACTTTTTCAACCAAATATGCCCGACATCGTACATCTGTTGCCTGATTCGATCGCAAATCAAATCGCTGCCGGAGAGGTTATCCAGAGACCTGCATCGGTAGTCAAGGAGCTGGTCGAAAATTCGATAGATGCGGGCGCGACCCATGTCCAGATTATTGTTAAAGATGCAGGTCGAACACTCATACAAGTGATAGACAATGGCAAAGGAATGTCGGTAACTGACGCTCGCATGGCTTTTGAACGACATGCCACATCGAAAATCAGAAATGCCGACGATCTTTTTTCGCTGAACACGATGGGATTCAGAGGCGAGGCTTTGCCATCGATAGCGGCAATAGCGCATGTTGAAGTGAAAACGCGTCGCTCCGAAGATGAAGTGGGAACGATGTTGTCTATCGTCGGATCGCGTGTCGAAAAACAAGAAGCCGTAATCTGCGCTGAAGGAACAATCGTTTCGGTAAAGAATATATTTTTTAATGTCCCTGCCAGAAGAAAATTTTTGAAATCGAATGAAGTGGAGCGACGACATATTCTGACAGAGATTCAACGTATAGCACTGGTTAATCCACACATTTCTTTCACGCTCATCGAGAACGACGTTCAAACACTTGTCCTTCCGGCTTGCAAGTTGCGTCAACGCATTTTGCAGTTAGATGGCAAAAACATGAATCAACAACTGATCGATATCGAAGAAGAAACTACACTCGGTAAAATTTTCGGTTATGTCACCAAGCCCGAAAATGCCAAAAAAGGAAAGGTGAGCCAATATTTTTTTGTAAACGGTCGGTATATTCGACACCCATATTTTCATAAGGCGGTTATGACCGCTTATTCTTCACTCATTCCTGTGAATGAAAATCCTGCATACTATATCTATTTCGAAGTTGATCCGGCAACCATTGATGTCAATATCCACCCGACAAAAACCGAAGTGAAGTTCGAAAATGAATTGGCATTGTGGCAAATTCTGATGGTGACGATAAAGGAGGCTCTCGGAAAATTCAATGCTATTCCCAGTATAGATTTTGATACGGCCGATGCCATCGATATTCCTATTTATGACAGTTCAAAGCACACTCCGATGCCCCGACTGAGTATTGATCCTTCTTACAACCCTTTTCATACTTCTTTCGGAGGAAGTCGAAAACGGCCTACTCCCGATTTCAACTGGGAAACTCTTTACAAAGGATTCGAAAACGAGAATCGTGCTCCTGAGGCAATAGAGACATCATCAAATGAAGATTTATTTTCCCATGGCGATCAGTCACTTTCCAAGGAAGTTGAACTTAATCCGAATCATTATCAATACAAACAGAGATATATCCTCACGTCCGTTAAATCGGGCTTAATGATAATTGATCAGCATCGGGCACACGTGCGGATATTATTTGAACAATATTTAAACCAAATTCAACAGCGAAAGGGGCTATCTCAACGTGTGCTTTTCCCCGAAATTATCGAATTAAATCCTGCTGAAGCTGCCGCACTCGAATCCATCATAGAAGATATAGAAGCTGTCGGGTTCGAACTAACTTCGCTGGGAAACAACAGTTTTGTGGTGCAGGCTACACCTTCAGAACTGCAAAACGCGGATTCGTCAAAACTCCTTCGTTCGATGATCGAAAGCAGTATCGATACAGGATTGGACGTGAAATCGGAAATACACGAAACTATTGCTTTTTCGTTGGCCGAAGCTACTGCAATCCCTTATGGTAGAACACTTTCACCGGACGAAATTGCGATGATTGTCGATCGACTTTTTGCCTGTAAAATACCTAATCACAGTCCCGATGGACATGTGATTGTAACCTTGATCACAGACGAGGAGATTGCGAAGAAATTGAAATAGAAAAGAAATCGCATAAAATTCTTCTTTAAAATTCATACTTTTGGAAAACAATAAAAATTTAGAACTATGGAATATTCATTTTGTGGAAATAGCGGACTGAAATTGCCTAAAATTTCGTTAGGATTATGGCATAACTTTGGATATGTCGATGATTTTGAAATGGCCGAAAAGATGGTGCTCTATGCCTTCGAACATGGAATAACCCATTTTGATTTGGCAAATAATTACGGGCCACCTCCCGGATCGGCTGAATCGAATTTCGGTAAAATTCTGAAAAAAAATCTTGCTTCGCACCGTGACGAAATGATTATATCGTCCAAAGCCGGACATTTGATGTGGCCCGGACCTTATGGCGACGGTTCGTCGCGAAAATATTTGATGGCAAGTATCGACCAGAGTCTTCATCGTACAGGATTGGATTATTTCGATATTTTCTATTCGCATCGTTACGATGGCGAAACTCCTGTCGAAGAAACCATGCAGGCATTGGTCGATATCGTCCGGTCGGGTAAAGCCCTTTATGCGGGCATTTCTAAATATCCTCCGATTGAAGCTCGAAAAGCCTTGACTTATCTGAAAGAGCGTGATGTCCCCTGTCTTATATTTCAGGATAAATACAGCATGCTTAATCGGCAACCCGAAGATGAAATTTTGAATATCGTGAAAGAATTTGGGTGCGGATTTATTGCATTTTCGCCTTTAGCGCAAGGCGTGCTTACTAACAAATATCTGAAGGGTATTCCCGAACATTCACGCGCGGCCGATCCTACCGGATTTTTGCAACGTGAACAGGTGACAGAAGAATTGATTGACAAAGTAAGGCAATTGAATGAAATTGCTTTGCAGAGAGGACAGACAACGGCCGAAATGGCATTGGCATGGGTTTTGAGAGACAATCGGGTAACTTCGTTGATCGTGGGTGCACGTAATGTAGATCAGTTGGGCGATAATTTGAAAGCACTCGATCATCTATCGTTTTCTGAAGAAGAATTGCATCGCATCGATACTATTTTGGATGGCGCTACGTTGTAATATAGTGTGCGATATTTAACGCCTGAATAACCTTCCTGCCATTAAATATCGCAACTTTAAACGAGTTGACGAGCAGCGATGAAACATATTTCATTGATATTTACGACGATTATTTTCTTCTCCTTTTTGTCATCCTGTACGCAGGAAATGCCTGATCTTACTATTCCGTATGGGACGGTAAATTTCAAAATCGATTTAATGACCGATAAAATCGATTATTTTGATTATGCAGTTTTCGATTCGCCGCGAAGATCCGGCGAATACGTTGGGTATGCCGGATTATTAATTTTCAGGAATCAGGAAGGACAAATCTTTGCTTATGATTTATGTTGTCCTAAAGAAAGATCGCAAACAGTGAAAGTCATTCCCAATTCAAGGGGAGAGGCTGTTTGTCCGGTTTGTGGCAGTGTTTATAGCATTTGGACAGGATTTGGAAATGTCGTATCTGGTCCTTCAACGCTGCCGTTACAAAAATATAATGTTTCAAACGCAAATCCCGTTTACATTATTCGCCATTGAAATTATTATCCGTTTTCTTTGAAAAACCGATAAACATTTTTACATTTGCAGTCGCAAAAAATCGTAGGCGAACGATAAAGAATAAAAACGAATGCGGAAGTAGCTCAGTTGGTAGAGCATAACCTTGCCAAGGTTAGGGTCGCGGGTTCGAGTCCCGTCTTCCGCTCAAGGATGCTCGGATGGTGGAATGGTAGACACGCAAGACTTAAAATCTTGTGACCATTACGGTTGTGCGGGTTCAAGTCCCGCTCCGAGTACTTAAATAAGCTGTTAGATACTATGATAAAAAGCAAATTAAATTAGTTAATTATCTAAAAAAGCTTTATCTTTGTTCAAGCCAAATGAAGGCTTCGGTTCGATTCGTTGTACTGACGTCTATCATGTGTGGGACGGTTTCCGTCCCACTTTTTCAGCCAAATGAAAGCTTAATTCTCCTCATTCCCTGATGTCTGCACTGTACCGGTAACGACATAATTTTCAATATATTCTTCATTCTTTTTCCAAAGCGTATAAATCAACACCAAGAGTTTGCGCATACCGGCAGTAACACCTTTTTTCCTTGCCGTGGGATTTTTCTCACAGATGCGTTTATGCAGTTGCGCAATCGGTTTGTTATGTTGAATGGCAGACAAGGCGGGCATATACAACACCTCCCTTATTCGTGCATTTCCTTTTTTGGAAATGGTTGTTCTGCCTTTGCGTTTTCCCGACTCGTTGAACTTCACGTCAAGTCCCGAATAGCTGACTACCTGTTTTATACTGTGAAACAGACGGAATCCGTTCGTTTCACAAATTACGGCAACTACCGTATTGAACTGCAAGCCCTTTATCGTACAAACCTTGTTTATCCTCTCGTAGAGTTCCGGATCCCTGCGGGCAATCTCTTTCAATTCCACATCCAATTTGTCGAGGGCATCCTCATAAAAGGCAATCTGCTCCTTTTGCAGAGAGAGAACCATGTCGTATTTATCGTGTGCCGATTCCATTGCCGAAAGCTGACTTTTAAGTGCGTTCAGATTTCGCTTGTAAGCAAGTTTCAAACGGCTGACATCACGCAACTCTCGGTAAACGACCGACATCGGATGCCAGAGCACCAACTCTCTTTCCAATCCCATCGAGGCTAGGACAGAGGCGTCAACCTTGTCCGTTTTGGTTTTTACACTCAGGCTCCGGGCGTAATGCTTGACTTTGTTTGCCAGTTCGACACTGACATTGAACCCATGTTCTTCAAGCCAATAAGCCAAGTTTTCGTAATAGACACCCGTAGCTTCCATCACAAACAGCAAAGTGGAAACCTCCCGCGTACGTTTCTCAATCCAAACCCCCAACTCTTCAAAACCCGCTTCAGCATTACTGAACGAACGGCTGCCCTTTACCACCGAACGGCCGTCTGATTTTCGCTCTTTGATACAAACATCGAATTTATCCTTGGCCATGTCGATGCCCACGCAAAATGATACTTTCATCTCTTCTTTGTTTTTAGTTTCACAACCACAGGAAAATTTCTCTTGTATTCTTTCCTCGTCAGCAAATGCGAAATACAAACATCAAGGTCCGTTTTCTTTATACTATACAGAATTTAGAGAAGAAAAGAATGGTGCAATCTCTAACAGACGATATACTGTAATGTTATCTAGTTTTCTATGCTAATCCATTCTTTTCCTGTGTTTTTTATACAAAATTATCTCTTTTGCTTGATGGATGTCAAAGAACTTTTCCCTCTTTGTGTTAATTCTGCAAACATACGAGGTTTTCCGATTTTCACTTATTTTATTTTATTAAGTGTCGCATTTTAGCTATCAAGGTTGCTTTTACCATTTCTATGGTTGGGGCTACAAAAAAAAGCAACCCAATGGATGCCTTGTCTTTTACATATATTTACTTTTCTAACCTTCTAATTTTAAATCCATTAATTTCCAACATGTCAAGTTGGAAAATATCGACGGACTCTTTACAAAAATATTGTTTTTCTGAGTTTCGGGCATCATATAAATGATTTTATTCCTGTGATATTTGACCTTTCGTTTGATTTTGAATCCGTCCAAATTATTTGTTTTGTGATGAAACTGTTTTATTAAGTCCTAATTGTTTCCACTTAATTTTGTCGACTATGCACATTGACGAATTTATTCTTTGTATTTTTGCGCACTTTTTGTAAAGAGAACAATCCGAAAAAGAATGAAACATGGCGCGAAGTAAAAAACAATTACCCGTATTGGAGTCTGTTACAATAACCGATATAGCAGCTGAAGGAAAGGCTTTGGCCAAAGTAAACGGGATGGCCGTGTTTGTTCCTTATGCCGTTCCGGGAGATGTGGTTGATATTCAAATTACACGAAAAAAACAAAATTATGCCGAAGGCAGGGTTATGTCTTTTCGTTCGTATTCGGATAAGCGGGAGAATGCTTTTTGCGAACATTTCGGATTGTGTGGCGGTTGCAAATGGCAGATTCTGCCTTATGAAGAACAACTGAAATACAAGCAACAACAAGTAGAAGATAATCTTACACGCATTGGGAAAGTGAAGCTGCCCGAGATCTCGGCTATTATGCGTGCACCCAAAACAACGTTTTACCGCAATAAACTCGAATTTACATTTTCGAACAAACGCTGGCTTACAGAACAGGAAATAGGAACTACCGATGATCCACTGCAGATGAACGGATTGGGGTTTCATATTCCCGGGATGTTTGATAAAGTGCTCGATATACACACCTGCTGGTTGCAGGACGATATTTCGAATCGCATTCGAAATGCAGTGAAAACGTTTTGCCTGCAAAACGGGTATTCTTTTTTTGATCTTCGCAATCAATTGGGACTGATGCGAACCCTCATCATTCGAACCTCTTCGACCGGAGAAATTATGGTTGTCGTGGTTTTTTTTGAGGATGATCGCGAGAAGCGCGAAAGGTTGTTGAACTTTCTTTCGGAGGAATTTCCGCAAATAACTTCGTTGCTTTATGTAATCAATGGCAAAGCCAACGATACGATTACCGATCAAGAGATTATCACTTGGGCCGGACGCGATTTTATTTATGAGGAAATGGAAGGTTTAAAATTCAAAGTTGGTCCCAAATCGTTTTATCAAACTAATAGCGAACAGGCATATAATTTGTATAAGGTTGCCCGCGAATTTGCTCAACTAACAGGCAAAGAGTTGGTGTATGACCTTTATACCGGGACCGGAACCATTGCCAATTTTGTTGCTCGCGATGCAGAAAAAGTGATCGGAATCGAATTTGTGGAAGAGGCCATTGAAGATGCAAAAGAAAATTCCCAAATCAATGGCATTGGCAATACTCTTTTTTTTGCCGGAGATATGAAAGATGTCCTCGACGTAGATTTTATTACTCATTACGGTCGTCCAGATGTATTAATAACCGATCCTCCCCGTGTTGGAATGCACACGGATGTGGTCGAAACCATTCTTTTTGCAGAATCCGATCGTATTGTTTATGTCAGCTGCAATCCGGCTACTCAAGCGCGCGACTTGAATTTGCTCGACGAAAAATACAAGGTAACCCGAGTTCAACCGGTAGATATGTTCCCGCATACACATCATGTAGAGAATGTAGTTTTAATGGAAAAGAGGCAAAGATGAAACAACAGTCATTTCACGGGTTCAACCCTGTAGCCTAAACGTCGAAGTCCTTCGATCAACCCGTACTTACCCGGAAGATGAGCGCATCCTACGGCTATGAACGATGATTTCTGCTCCATCAGTCGAGGCAGTTTTTCAAGCCATTTTTCGTTGCGATTCTTGCCGATGATATCTTTTTCTTCTTGAGTAGAAGGACAAGGATCGTCCGGAAGATCTCCTTCATATAATTTTTGAATTTTATCCAAATCCTGGTTGTAGTAGGCAACCTGAAGCTCTTCAATTAACTTGGCTGTCAGATCGGGATGTTTCACTGCACACATCAGCAATTCCGTTTGTCTTTCGAGAGTTTGCGAGTTCAGTAAAACATAAATCTGATCTTCAACTGTTTCTAATCCTATAACCGGTCTGAAACGCTTATCGGCTTCTTGTTGAAAATATTCGTCCAGTCCCACGTTATTGGACGGCGATGGATATTTTTTTTGAAACTGTGCTATCGAAATTAAGTTTTGAAGCATTGCCGGCTTTAGTTGACCGAAAACATCTATTCCGTCGCCAAGAGTGTTTCGCAGAGCACTATCGAGCAATTGTTGATCTTCATCGTTAAGGAGCGAATCATAAGTGACATGTTCAGGAAGAAAAGATTCGGAGAGCAATCTCATTTGCATTTCGCCCAAATTGTTCAAATCGAGTTCGCCGATAGTTTGTTCGGTTTGCTCAAATATCTCGAAAATGCCGGGTATGCTATCGAGAAAGGAGATGGGAGTCAAGTGATGCGTGCCAAAAAGATAAGAAGGATTTTCGAGGCCGTTTCCCGAAATCTTCCATAGAAGTGATTTGTAGTTATCGTTCGAGGCATTGCTGCACGAGAATGCCAGAAAAACGGATATGAAAAGTACACTCAGATTTTTGAATTTCATGAACGTAAGTTGTTTATTTTGAACGTATTAATATATATTCATTTGCATGCCGGAATCTTTTCAATCTGATCGAACAGATTTTCACAAAACACTTCAAGCAGGATCTATTTAGTCGGTTTTCAATTGCAAAAGATTTTCAATCGAAATTAAATTGATAGACGAGAATGCTGTCTCCGATAAAGTGTTCAAAAAAACCAAGAAAAAAGATGAGATTTTTCTCCCATCCTTTTTCTTGAATACAGATTTACTATTCGTTACTCGCAGATGATTTAAGTGGAGGATTATAAGTGCGCTGCGCCAGCTCCTTGTCGAAAGTATAGATGCCAAATCCGTTGTCACCTATAAGTTTGATGCTGTCAATCAATGCCTTGGCCATCTCTTCTTCTTCTACCTGCTCGTTGACAAACCATTGAAGCATGTTTTCCGTAGCAAAGTCTTTTTCGTCGCGAGCCATTGCTACCAGATTATTGATACGCGAAGTTACAACTTTTTCGTGTTGGAGCGTATCCTCGAAAGCCGCCAAGATAGAATTCCATGAAGTACCCACCTTGTCGATCGACGATAATTCGACACGATTTCCCTTTGCGATCATATAATCCATAAATTTGAGGGCGTGATCCATTTCTTCCTGAAACTGGACTTTAAACCAGTTCGATATTCCCGGCAATCCTTCAGCACCGAAATGTGCCGACATTGATAAATAAAGATACGCTGACCAGATTTCGGCATTAATTTGTTCGTTGATAGCCGATTCTAATTTTTTGCTTAACATGTCGTTTTATTTTTAAAATGGTTAATTTCATAGTAAACGCCTTTATGTACAAAATGTTTTTTATTTCTTCTCGAAAAAGCTAACGGAGAAATGAAAAATATGATCAAATGTCATACAATCTGTTTCTATTTAGCAACATACGACAAAATGAGCAAACCAATTCAAAACATTATGGCGAAATAATTTAAATTTATTACTATCTTTGCAGGCTACTTATTCGAGAATATTTCTCAAAAAAATAAGAACGGCAGATAAACTTTTCCGCGGAAAGTTGATGAATACATCTAAAAATAATAGAATGAATCTGTTACGAGATAAAATGTCGAAATACGATGTTCCACAAAGAGCTAAAGCTGCAGGAATTTATCCGTATTTCAGGGCAATCGAAAGCGATCAGGATACCGAGGTTATCATTAATGGGAAAAAAGTATTGATGTTCGGTTCGAATGCCTATCTTGGATTAACGAATCATCCAAAGGTTAAAGAAGCCGCGATTGCTGCTACCAAAAAATATGGGACAGGAATGGCCGGATCGCGCTTTTTGAACGGAACATTGGACATTCATCTCGAATTGGAGCGAAAGCTGGCCAATTTTGTGAATAAAGATGAGGCGGTAGTGTTTTCTACCGGATTTAGTGTGAACGAGGGAGTCATCGGTTGTCTGACGGGACGCGAAGATTACATTATCTGGGACGAACGTGACCATGCTTCCATCATCGAAGGCCTCAGAACCTCTTTTTCCACCAAATATAAGTTTCGACACAACGATATGATTTCGTTGGAGAAACAACTCAAGCGATGCGATGCCAAAAATGTGAAACTGATCGTGGTGGATGGTGTTTTCAGTATGGAGGGCGATTTGGCGGATTTGCCCGGGATCGTGGAATTAGCAAAAAAATACAACGCCAACATCATGGTGGACGAAGCTCACGGATTAGGCGTGTTGGGGCGAAAATACAGCGGCAAAGGCGTTTGCGATCATTTCGGATTGTTGGATAGCGTAGATCTTATTATGGGAACATTCAGCAAATCGCTTGCTTCCATTGGCGGATTTGTGGCCGGGGATTATCCGACGATAAACTATTTGAGACATAATGCCCGCACCAATATTTTTAGTGCCAGTATCACACCGGCTGCCACTGCAGCTGCATCGGCTGCTCTTGATATTTTGAAATCCGAGCCTGAACGAGTTCAGAGATTATGGGAGCTCACAAATTATACCATTCAGCTTTTCGAAGAAAAAGGGTTTGAATTGGGACCAACCCAATCGCCCATTATGCCTCTTTATGTAAGAGACAACGACAAGACGTTTTTGGTTACGAAATTGTTGTTCGACGAAGGTATTTTCGTCAATCCGGTAGTAGCACCGGCCGTTGCGCCCGGCGACACCCTTATCCGATTTTCACTCATGGCAACGCACACCAAAGATCAAATTGATTTTGCAATCGATCGAATAGAAAAGGTATTTCGGAAACTCGATCTTTTAAAATAAATCTGTAACACCATACATACTGAGAGTGTCCCCAAAAGGCACTCTTTTTTGTTGGAAACCCTTATTGAATCTCAAGAATAATTTTGTCTATTTTTCCCATCGATTTTCTCCGATTTTAAAAAAAACGAGAGTGATCAGAATGCAATCCCCTTTATCTGCCAACAGGTGGGAAACGACAGGAAATATAACCGTACAACAGAGTTATCGGATGTTAAAATAGGTCGAACAAAAAAGGACAATTTCGCTCGAATTTGATTCGAACCAAGTACGACGCAAATACGAGGGAAACCCTGAGCGAAGAAGACTAGAAAAATAGTCGCCGAAAAAGTTAAAATTTATTTACGGCCCAATTGTGAGGTATAGCGAATATTCTTGGATTTGACGAAGGAAAACTGTAATTTGTAACTTTGAATCTCTCGAAATTTGGTAAAGTTAATTTTCCGATTGAGGAGATGGAAAATAAAACACGAATTGGCGAGCGATAGAGAGGATGCAAAAAAAGCTTATGAGAAAATAACAGAACAAAAAAGAGACGAACTCGATATCGAGTTCGTCTCTTTAGAGAAGAAAAAATTACTGTTTCTGAGAAAGATAATCTGCGATGCCCTCGTGAGTCGGTTCGAGTCCTTTTTCACCCTTATGCCAGTTTGCAGGGCAAACTTCGCCATACTTTTCGGTAAACTGCAAGGCATCGATCATGCGAAGCGTTTCGTCTACACTGCGGCCGAGGGGCATATCGTTTACAACCTGATGGCGCACTATTCCTTCTTTATCGATCAGGAAGAGACCGCGATAGGCTTCGGCCGAACCTTTGAAGATAGGATTTCCTTCTTCGTCGGCATCAAATTCTCCGGCCAAAACGTCATACATCATTGAGATAGTTAACGTGTGGTCGGCAACAATCGGGTATTTCACGCCCCGGATTCCTCCATCATTTTGAGGTGTTTGCAGCCATTTCCAGTGACTCGTGGCAGAGTCTGTAGATGCAGCAACCACCACAGTGTCTCGTTCATCGAACTCGGCAATTCTTTCTTGAAATGCAATGATTTCGGTAGGACATACAAATGTGAAATCGGCCGGATAAAAGAAAAATACTACGTATTTTTTGCCGATGTATTGCTCGAGTGAAAAATTCTCTTGAATTTCCGAACCGTTCACTACGGCCGGTGCCCAAAATACGGGGGCTTTTTTACCAACTAATACTGACATAATTCTTTACTATTTTATGATTTGAACTATTTTTCGCTTCAAAAATACTCTATTTCGACGGAACAAAAAAATAAATATTAATCAATATGATATAAAAATTATCTATACTCATATAATTTTTTCTTCCTGATATAGAGAAAAATTAACGTACTACTTATATCGGTATAAGCGAAAAATATCTACTTTTGTATGCAATAAAAACAGAAAGCAAAAATTTTATGTCATTTATTGCAGATAAAATCACAATGGAAGGGTTGACTTTCGACGATTTGTTGCTGGTCCCCGCATATTCTCAGGTATTGCCGCGCAACGTTGATCTAACGACCAAATTTTCCCGTAACATTACATTAAACATCCCGATGGTGTCGGCCGCCATGGACACAGTCACCGAGACGGCTATGGCCATAGCGATAGCTCGAGAGGGAGGTATCGGTGTCATTCACAAAAACATGACCATCGAGCAGCAGGCCAAGCAGGTGAGAGCCGTTAAACGTGCCGAAAATGGCATGATTCTCAATCCGATAAGCATTACCAAAGACAAAACTGTTGCCGACGCAATGGCATTAATGGCCGAATTCAAAATTGGAGGGATACCGGTGGTAGATAATGAAAATCGACTTGTAGGAATTGTAACGAACCGCGATTTGCGATTCGAACGAGACTTGGATAAAAAAATTGATTTGGTTATGACGAAAGATAACCTCGTTACTACACGTCAAACCACCGATTTGGAAGCCGCTGCCGAAATTCTTCAACAATACAAAATCGAAAAACTTCCTGTGGTGGATTCCAATAATAAACTTGTTGGACTTATCACCTATAAGGATATTACCAAAGCCAAGGACAAACCATTTGCCTGCAAAGACGAACAGGGTCGTTTGCGAGTAGCTGCGGGTATTGGTGTAACATCCGATTCAATAGAAAGGGCAGAGGCTCTGGTGGAGGCGGAAGTAGATTCTATTGTGATTGACACTGCTCATGGCCATTCTCAAGGAGTGGCCGATATGCTGAAACAAATAAAAAAACTATTTCCCCAAATCGATATTGTGGTTGGAAACATTGCAACCGGTGATGCTGCGAGATTTCTTGCAGATGCAGGAGCCGATGCGGTGAAGGTAGGAATAGGACCCGGCTCGATCTGTACAACACGTGTGATAGCGGGGGTGGGAGTTCCCCAACTTTCGGCCATCTATGATGTGGCAAAAGCACTTGAAGGAACCGGAATTCCGATCATTGCCGATGGAGGTTTGCGCTACTCGGGAGATATTGTGAAAGCACTTGCTGCAGGTGCGTGGTCTGTGATGATGGGTTCTTTGCTGGCCGGTACGGAAGAATCCCCCGGTGAAACGATTATCTTTAACGGACGAAAATTCAAAACCTATCGAGGAATGGGATCACTCGCCGCTATGGAAAAAGGCTCGAAAGACAGATATTTTCAGGACGTTGAGGATGATATCAAGAAACTCGTTCCGGAAGGCATCGAAGCGCGTGTACCGTTTAAAGGGACATTGCAGGAAGTCATCTATCAGATGGTAGGAGGATTGCGTGCCGGCATGGGATATTGTGGAGCTCCCACTATCGAAAAACTGCACGATGCCAAGTTTACCCGTATCACCTCGGCGGGATACGTGGAGAGCCATCCCCATAATGTAATGATCACTCGCGAAGCTCCAAATTATAGTCGCGAGAACGATTAGATAGTGAATCGAATATTATACGTTTTGACCGAGTTCCTCATTTTCAACATCTGAGGAACTTTTTTGTTTGCCGGGAATACTACTAACAAAATGCAAGTTCTTGTACACGCCGAGTCGGAAGGAAGCGTTAGCGTGATTGGCAAGGCTTCGGCCGTGAGCTCAGCCTAACGGGTGTTGCAGGTGACTGCAAATCTGAAAGAACTGTCGTTATAGACATTGACTTGAAAAAGATCTTCGATGTCGTCCACCACGACCGTTTAATGTCTCGGCTGTCAGAGACCATTGGCGATAAAACGCTATTGAGATTGATATGCAAATACCTTCAAAGTGGAATAATGGTTGATGGCGTGGTAAGTCAACGTACCGAAGACACCCCCAAGGCAGCCCCCTGTCTCCACTCTTATCCAACATAGTTTTAGACGAACCGGACAAGGAGTTGGAGCGCAGGGGACACAAATTTGTTCGATATGCCGACGATTGCAACATCTACGTACGCAGCCAAAAGGCAGGCGAGAGAGTCACGGAATCGGTAAGCAATTTTATCGAGAGCAAACTGAAACTACTTGTCAACAAAGAGAAAAGTCAGGTTTGCGAGATGAATCAAACCAAATTCTTAGGCTACACCATCCAAAAGGATGGGAACCTAAGCACAGCAAAGAAGAGCATTGAACGCTTTAAGGAGAAAGTACGCAGTATAACCAAGCGAAACAGAGGAATGAAGTTCGAACAAGTAATTGCAGAACTCGTACCCGTGATGCGCGGTTGGCTTAACTACTTTCACCACGCCCGATGTAAAGACTTATTAAAGAATCCCGATTCATGGATACGCAGAAAACCTCGGTGCTACAGATTAAAGCAGTGCAAGAGGGTAATTACCCTGCAACGTTTTCTTGAAAGACAAAAAGTTGACGGCCGGCAAAGCCGGATATTGGCTCTATCGGGTAAAGGATACTGGCGCAAGTCAGGTTGCCCACAAGCACATCAGGCTCTCAACAACAGCCGGTTTGATGCAGCGGGTCTTTACAATCTCACATTAAATTACGACAGGTTAAACAATTAAAAGAAACAGACGGGTGCGAGGGTGGTGTGAGAGGGCGGGGGGGAGTAATCCCCCTACCTCCTCGATCAACACGCTGAAAATTCTATTCGATACCTCCCGAATTGCTTACAAAAGCTATTTTCCGACTGTCCGGCGACCACGAAGGAACATTAATTGTTCCCTGTCCCCCATACAAATAAGCTATAACTATAGGCTTTCCTCCCGAAACCGGCATCATACGTAAATACACTTGTTTGTAGAACGGGTGATCACCGGGATCGACATCATTGCCAAAGGTGATAAAAACAATCCATTTGCCATCCGGAGAAACATGTGGAAACCAATTGTTCAATTGGTCATGCGTTATTTGTTCCTGATCCGATCCATCGGGTTTCATGCGCCAAATTTGCATGGTTCCGGTTCGCACCGAATTGAAATAAATATAGTTGCCATCGGGAGTATATTCGGAGCCGTCGTCCAAACCTTCGGCAGTTGTCAATCTAATTTCTTCGCCCCCTTCGCGTGATATTTTATACACATCGAAATTTCCATTGCGTTGTCCGGTAAATGCCATTTCTTTTCCATCGGGAGACCAGCCATGGAAATAAGACGGCGTATTTTTTGTAACTTTTATCGGCTCACCACCTGTTATCGGAAGGTAATACACCGCAGATTGGCCTTTGTCTGCAGGGTCGTGATTGCTACTTATGCCGATAAATTGGCCATCGAAAGTCAAAGCATGATCATTATTGTTTCCCGTGGCGCTGCCGGTATTCAACTGCTTGATTTTCCCGGATGCAAGATCATACGTATAGAGTAATCCTTCGCTGTTGTAAATGAGAAATTTGTTGTCCGGAGTCCAATTCGGGGCCTGAATCGAATTCGGAAATTGTTTTAAAATATATCTTTCGCCGGTGAAAACATCTAATGTTTCGAGATTGCTTCCTAAATAGTCGCGATACATCACCATCGTATCGGCAGCAGGAATCTCAATACGGACATTTTTGAAGATGGCTTTTTCTTTAACATCGAGATTGTGTGAACAAACAAAGATGCCGACGTATGCTTCGTCGGGAATGCCGCAAAAACCCATTTGTTCTGAAATGAACGTATCGCCCAATTGAGCAACGGACATGGTATAAATATTTCCTTTACGCATCAATTGGACTACATTTGGAGCCTTGATATCCAATTTTTTTTCGGACATATTTTTGCCCGACGTTTGTCGATATTGAAACGATGTGAGTCCATCGCCGTGAATAACTGCACTGACGTGTGGCGAAGATGCATCAAGTGATTCTCTGACCATCCATCCTAATTTTCGGTGAGGATCGATTCCTTCACCTACAAATTCCACTTGAGCAGTGAGAATAAAATCTCCCTTGATCTTTTTCCATGCATACTGAAATTCATCCTGATCGAACCATATATTCGTGCCGGACCCTTCGAGTGTATAGATTTGTTTTTCGAGATCGTAAAATGTTGCTCCGGGAAGTTGGACGTTACCAACGTCGCAATTGGACCGGAAAATTCCCAACGAATTGTCATATTGCTGTGCAAATAGTTGAAATGCAATTGACCACAGGAGAAACGAGGAACAAATAATCTTTTTCATGACGGACGGATTGTTATGTTTAAACATGCCCAAATTTACGAGATAATTTTTAATAGTATATCCCAAAGCGGAGAGAATTGTTTCGAAATCGCCGCTAATTGATGAATTTTTCTCAAAAAATGAAATACTTTTATTAAATAAATCACTATTTTTGTGCGTCGAGGTTGATCGAATGAAGATTCGATACCGGTTCCGGTGAGAACACAAATAATCGTAACCATTTAAATTATATCTTTTAAATAAATATTTTTAGTTTTATGTTATCAATGAAATCAAAAAACCTGTTAATTTGCGGATTAACGGTAGGGACGCTTAGTTCCTGCTACCAGGAAATACCCAATCCTGCTCATTTTGGGAAAACAATTGAAGTTAATGCCTCTATTCAGGACGGGCAGACGCGTGCGGCCGATAACTCATGGGCTGTCGGCGATGCGATTGGCATTTACATGAAAAAATCGACAAATTCGCTTAGTTCAAGTGCGTTGGCACAAAATGTGAAATACATCACCGCTAACGGATCGGGAACTTTCGAATCGTCTGATTCTGCAAAAGCGATAACTCTTCCGTACACGGGTACAAAAGTAGATTTTATAGCTTATTACCCTTACAAGACAACCATTTCATCATACTCATATCCTGTTAATTTGTCCGATCAAAGCAAACAAACAGATATTGATTTGCTATATTCAGACAACGCAAAAGCGATAACGTCCTCAAATCCATTGGTAAGTTTAAATTTCATACATCAGCTTTCGAAGATTGTGTTAAATATCACAAGCAATAAATCCGATTACAGTTTGAGCGGACTGAGAGTGAAAATTGCCAATGTGGGTATCACTGCATCTTTTTCGTTGATTGATGGTTCGCTTGGTGCGCCCGAAACAATCGGAAATATAGCTCTGAAAACGAGTGCCGATGGATCGTCAGCCGAAGCTATTTTGATGCCTTCCACTGATTTATCTGATAAAACGTTGATATTTATCGTCGGAGAAGATAGTTATACAATTCCGCTGAAAACCATTTCGAACATCTCGTCATTCGACAAATCCACCAAATATACTTTCGATATAGAGCTTCAGCCCATGACAGGAGCTACAGCGAAGATGACAAGTACGGAAATTACAGACTGGATTAACACTCCGGCCGAAAGTGCAACTATCGACCAAGACAGTCTTCCTTATGCCGGAAGTAGCGAGAATCCATACATAATAGAAGAGGCAAAGGGAAATATGGGCGAAAAAGATGTTTGGGTGAAAGGATATATTGTCGGTTATTATTCGGGAACCAGTTATTCATCTTTCGTAAATAATGCAGATAGTGTGACAAAGAATACGAATATTGCGCTTGCATCATCAGCGACTGAAACCGATCCGGCTAAGACTTTCCCGGTAAGTCTAAGTGCCGGAGGTGACATCAAAGATGTACTTAATTTGCAGGAACATCCTGAAAACTTGAGTAAAGAAATACTGATTAAAGGGGACTTAGAATCATACTTCGGTACTGTCGGGATGAAAACAGTGAAAAATGTAACAATCGATGGGGTTTCTTATTAAGAAAGATGGTACCCGATGCTGTTTAATTCGGACGCGCGAAATATATTGTATTTTTGCTCTACTAATGGATAATCCCAACAACCGAGAGTAGAATGCATTTTGCCGCCGAATCCCGATTTGAATTTATAAACACCATACAGTGGGTGGTTTGGGTCGGGTGACGGCGAAATGCCAAACATATCATATTCGGTGCATCCCGCATTTTTTGAAATGCAAATTGCTTCCCACTGCAAAGCATAGGTAGCCATTTTGTTGCGGTGGAGGGACGAAGAGGCTCCATAAAGATAGGATCCCCGATGGCCGGAAATAACCAAAAACATCGCGGCTAAAGGTTTTCCTTGATATTCGGCTATCAACAACTTAACTTTGGCCGGCGATCGAGTATCGTCGGCTTTAGCTTCGAGCACGGCTCTAAAATATTTAACATCGTTGACGAATAAACGATTTCGAATAGCTGTTTCTTTGTATAGTTCATACCATATATCGATTGCTTCAATTCCTGTTTCGCGAACAATTATTTCTTTTCGTTTTGACAGTCCGATATTGTAACGAGTTTTTCGTTTCATGCGACTGAGAATGGTATCGATATCCTGTCGCAAATCAAGGAATATTGTATTGGATGGCAATATGTTTGTAGATGCTTTTCGAAAATTCCAATTCGATGTATTGAAATTAAAGCGAAATTCTTGCGTTTTAATTTCGGGATCGCTTTTTCGGATTCCATATTCGTCGAAATCGCCAGAATCTTTTGCCCAATAAGATTGCCAACACAAGTCGTAGCGAATGAGAATGCAATTTTTCGGCAAAAAAGGACGAATGCATTCCGATAATTCTTCAAGGAATCGTCCTTGAATTTCGTCTGACGGTTCCAGTTCGGGTCCATAAGGAACGTAAGCAATGGTATGGTTGCGATCGATGTGTTGCAGAATAATGAGCAAATCTGATAAAATCGGTATGTCTTCGTCGATTTGCGTAAACAAATCCGATTTTCGTGCTTTGAAATTGATAGCGATCGTTTTACTTCCCAATCGGTTCTTTACAACCGACCAAAAAGCACTTTGTTGAACAATGGGTGTTTTGTTAAGTTCGCAGATGGGTTTGTTTCTAATATCTGTCAACATATTTTACGCTAAAATGGGGAATTTAATTAAAATACCTCGGCAAACAAAACTTGATGCAGTAAACATATTTGAAAAGCATGTTGATATTCAAAAAATAGTGAGAGGCATTAGTTATAGCATGTAGATTTATCTTTGAATCTGCAATTACAAGTTCGTTTTGAACCTTCGCATATCCTGTTATTTTCCATTTTTTTGGACATCTTTTTAATCGTTTTTCCTTATCTTTGCGAAAAACCCGCTGTTGATGATCTGTTTTCCGAATGCAAAAATCAATTTAGGTCTTCAAGTTATTTCTAAACGAACGGATGGCTACCATAATATTGAAACCATTTTCTATCCTATAGGGATGAGAGATGCGCTTGAAATTATTCCTTCTGATGTTGGTCAGCCATACCGTTTTTTTGTCAGTGGTATTCTCGTCGATTCCCATCCCGAAGACAACCTTGTGGTGAAAGCTTTGCATCTGATCAAATCGCAAAAACAAATACCGGACATCGATATTTATTTGTTGAAAAAAATCCCATTCGGAGCCGGACTGGGAGGTGGATCGGCTGACGGTGCTTTTATGTTGACCCTGCTCAATAAAACATTTGCATTGGATTACACGCATGAACAACTGCTTGCTTTTGCCCGACAGTTAGGGGCCGACTGTTCGTTTTTTGTGAATAACCGCTCTGCATTGGCTACCGGCGTTGGAGACCAAATCGAACAGATAGATCTCGATTTAAGCTACTATCGTATAGTGGTAGTTAAGCCTCCTTTTGGGGTTTCCACACGCGAAGCCTATGCGATGGTAGAGCCTCACGTTCCGGAAATCTCGCTTCGCGAAGTCGCAAAACAACCTGTATCGGAATGGAAACGGCTGCTGAAGAACGATTTTGAACCTCCAATTCTGGATAAATATCCGGCTATTGGTGCCATTAAGCAAAAGCTTTACGATATAGGTGCAATATATGCGTCGATGTCCGGTTCCGGATCATCGGTATATGCCCTTTTCGAACGCAGTGTTCCCGTTAAGCCAAACTTTGGCGATTGTTTTGTGTGGATCGAAGAGTAAAGGGTGAAGAGCAACAGTTTTGATAACAAATTGTAAAAAAATAGACAGATAATGAGAAGAATTTGCATCGCTTGCCTATTGATATTAGGAATCATCAATGTGAATAAGGCAATTTTAGCCCAGCAGATATTTACACCAAACAAGGTATGCATGTTGGGCCCTATACCCGTAGAGGAGCCTGTGATGCTCGATAGTGTGGATATCAACGAAAAAAAGTTTACCGATGAATCGTTGTTGGCTTTCCCAATAGCGCTGCCGCCCATCAATCGTTTTCCGATGGAATTAGAACCGGATACTGCGGGTAATTTTTATCTGAAAAAACCTGACGAAGGCAAGGCATTGTATCTTGTTTCGTTTTTTGTTTCCGGTAGTCGTTACGGTAAAGGCAAACTGACTATAACTTCTCCTAATATGCTCGAACTCTATGTCGATGATGACAGACGTGGCAGCAAGACGCAACGCAATGACAGTTTGCATCAAGCAGGCACTGTTGATGTTTCGCTAAATGGGTTTACGAATGGGAATCGCATTGTCGTAAAAATACTTGCATCGGCAAGCGATAAACTCGATCCTTCTCTTAAAATTGAATTGAAACCCGACAAGGAAGATTCTTTGCTTATCTACACCTTTGGAACGGAGGAACACCGACGCATCACAATTGAGGATATTCTCGACGGAAAACGTGTTACTTCGTCCGAAATCTCACCGAGCGGACGTTTTATATTGTTGATCTATACCGAAACATTGCCGGGAGGCAGTCGTGTCCAATCTGTCGAGGTGTATGATGCACAACAAAAGCGCATCATTTTTTCGGAAAATTCGGTTCGTGAACAACTTGGATGGATGCCAAAATCTGATCTGTTGCATTATGTTGCAGACAATGAGAATGGACGAACGCTTTACACGATTGATCCATTGACTATGCAGACAAAAATCCTCGCAGAGAATTTGCCGAAAGAAAAATTTAACATAGCGCCTGATGAAAAATCGATGTTCTACTCTACCAAAAAATCGCAAATCATAAGCAATCCATCCGGACTCAAACGACTGCTTTCGCCCGAAGATCGGCAGCCCGGCTATCGTGATCGCTATTATATATATCGGCATTTTTTCGATTCGGGATTGTCCCAACAATTGACTTTTGGTCAAAAAACGGCTTCGCTCAACGATATCACAAGCGATGTCCGCAAATTACTATTTTCCGTTTCGGAAGAAGATTTGAGTCAACGTCCCTTCAGCAAAACATCGATGTATTTGCTTGACTTGCAAACGATGCATCTCGACACGATTTGGAAAGACGAACCGTTTGCCTACTCGGCTCAATTTTCACCTGAGGGTACGCAATTACTCATTCATGGTGCACCCGAGGCTTTCGGTGGTATCGGACTGAATATTCGTCCCGAACAGACAGCCAACAGCTACGATACGCAATCTTTTATAATGGATTTGGCAACTCGACACATCGAACCCGTTACTAAAAACTTTAATCCCACTATTGATTCGCAGCAATGGAACTACAAGGATGGATTTATCTATTATCGCACGCAGGATGGCGATCGCGAAAACATGTACCGTTACTCCTTCAAAACGAAAAAATTTGAAATGTTGCCTTTGCAGGAGGATGTGATTCGTTCGTTCGATATTGCTCGAAACGGAGAATGGGCCACATACACGGGAGTGAGCGTTTCGAATTCGAGTCGAGCATATCTTTTCAATCTAAAAACGATGAAATCTACCTTGCTGTGCGATCCTTATGCCGAAAGACTCGAAAAACTGGAATTGGGAGATGTGAAAGATTGGAATTTTACCAGCTCTTTTGGTGACGTAATTGAAGGGCGATATTATCTTCCACCTCATTTCGATCCTGCAAAAAAATATCCACTCATCGTTTACTACTATGGTGGTACAAGCCCTACGCAACGTATTTTCGAAAGCACTTATCCATTGCACGTGTATGCAGCTCAAGATTATGTTGTTTACACGCTTCAACCGAGTGGTACTACCGGTTACGGTCAGGAATTTTCGGCACGTCACGTTAATGCCTGGGGAAAACAAACAGCCCAAGAAATCATCGAGGGTACGAAGAAATTCGCGGCCGAGCATTCCTTTGTGGACAGCACGAAAATAGGTAATATCGGTGCGTCGTATGGCGGATTTATGACTCAATACTTGCTCACGCAAACAGATCTGTTTGCGTCTGCCGTGTCGCATGCGGGTATTAGCAATATAACCAGTTATTGGGGCGAGGGTTATTGGGGATATACGTATAGTGCCGGAGCTAGTGCAGGAAGCTATCCTTGGAACAACCCGCAACTGTATGTGGATCAGAGCCCACTCTTTCATGCCGACAAGATAGAGACACCTCTTCTGTTGTTGCATGGTACTGCCGATACCAACGTACCAATCGGCGAAAGTATTCAGATGTTCACTGCATTGAAGTTGCTCGGAAAACCTGTGGAATTTATCCAAGTAGAAGGGGAAAATCACGCTATCTACGATTACCAAAAACGCATTGCATGGAATCATACCATCTACGCATGGTTCGACAAATGGCTCAAAAACGATGCACGTTGGTGGAATTCGATGTATCCGGAGAAATAACGAAGACACTTATCAAATGACTGAAAAAGATATTTCGCTGCGAACCGTTCATGTTTTGCGTTATGTTGTTCCATTGCGCGAGGGAGGTTCTTTGCCGGCATTGGTAGAAGCAGACGACGGATTCAAATACGTGCTCAAATTTAGAGGTGCAGGCCACGGCGTGAAAATGTTGATTTCCGAATTATTGGGCGGATTAATTGCTTCACGACTTCGATTGCAGCTGCCCGAACTGGTTTTTGCATATCTCGACAGCGATTTTGGTAAGTCGGAAGGTGATGAGGAAATTCAGGATTTACTCAAAGCGAGTGAAGGTCTGAATTTGGGAATGCATTTTCTGTCAGGGGCTTTGCCCTACGAGCCTGCGATAAAAATCGATCCATTGCTTGCCTCTAAAATCGTATGGTTCGATGCTTTCACCACAAATGTTGACAGAACCGTCAAAAATCCCAATCTTTTATGGTGGCACAAGGAATTGTGGATTATCGACAATGGCGATTCGTTTTACTTTCATCATTCGTGGAAGGATTTCGAAAAACAGGCGCTCAATCCGTTTCCCTATATTAAGGATCACGTTTTGTTACCACAGGCGACGATGCTTGATGAGGCCGATGCATTGGCACACGAAATGATTTCGGACGATTTTTTGGGAGAAATTGTGCGCATGATTCCCGACGATTGGCTTCATTGGAATGGCTCTTCAGAATCACCTGACGAAATCAGAGATATGTATTTTGCCTTTCTCAAAACGCGATTTGCCCATTCTTCAAACTTCGTAAACGTTGCCAAAAATGCCCGCTAACGACTTGAATATCTTTCAGTATGCTGTGATTCGATTTGTGCCGAATGTAGAGCGCGAAGAATTTGTAAATGTTGGATTGATCATGTATTCCAAGAAAGCTCGATATATTCGGATGGAGTATCGGTTATGTGCCGAAAAATACAAATCGATTTGTATATCAGGTCCGGAATACGATGAAGTGATAACGGTCCTTGCCAATATGAAGGATATTTCGTTGGGAAATTGCCAAGCGGGCCCGATTGCCTCACTCGATTTATCGGAACGCTTTCGTTGGCTGACGGCAGTGCGAAGTACCGTGATACAGTCATCGTCGGCTCATCCGGGCAAATCGAGCGATTTGGATGCTACATTCGATCGACTTTTTAACGAATTGGTGCTTTGACGTAACGCCAATTAAAACGATATTCTTTTGCCCACATTTTCAATCGTTCTGAACGATGCCGTAGCTTTGTTTAATTTCATCCATGACAAATACACTGTGAATGCCCGCAATATGATCGAATTTTCCTAACGTATTAATAAGAAACGATTGATAATATTTCATATCGGGAGCCTGAATTTTAAGCAGATAATCATACTCTCCCGAAATATTGTAGCACTCGGTAACTTCGGGAATTTGTGCAACAAAATTCACAAAATCGTTGGCGATAGTCGAGTTAATTTGTTTGAGCTTGATGTTACAAAATACGCCGAAGCCCCGATGGAGTTTTTCGTAATCGAGAATCGCTACATATTTTTTGATAAAGCCCTCTTTTTCGAGTTTACGTACTCTTTCGTAAACGGGTGTGGCGGACAGATTTACTTTCGCTGCCAACTCTTTGGTTGTGATTCGACCATCTTCCTGCAAAGCTTTTAAGATTTTGAGATCTGTTTCGTCGGGTTGATACATTGAAAAGAAATTTTTTTCTGCTAATCGATTATTTTTGCTATTCTACTATATAGTTTATCTATATAATACTGCAAATATAGAAAATATATCTTTATTTGTCGATATATTTTAAATTCTATACTATATTGCCTTAATTTTGCAGTAGAGAAATTCAGGCAAAAATTCAATTAATAATTACAGCTTATTATGGCAAATAAAGAAAAAAATTTTAAGTTTGAAACCTTGCAGGTGCATGCAGGACAAACACTCGATCCGACGGGCTCAAGAGCGGTCCCTATTTATCAGACAACATCGTATGTTTTTGAGAGTGCAGATCAGGCCGCAAATCGTTTCGCGCTGACCGATGCCGGAAATATTTACACTCGTTTGACAAATCCAACTACTGCGGTGGTTGACGAACGTGTAGCGAAGCTCGAAGGTGGAACTGCCGGAATTACGGTTGCATCAGGTTCCGCTGCAATTACATATGCAATTCTCAATATAGCCGATAGTGGCGATCACATCGTTGCTGCGAGCACACTCTATGGAGGAACATACAACCTTTTCAGCGTAACATTGCCCAAATTGGGAGTAACGACTACTTTTGTCGATCCCGACTTCGTCGAAAATTTCGAAAAGGCCATTACGTCAAAAACCAAAGCATTATTCATCGAAACAATTGGGAATCCGGGCATCAATCTCATCGATGTAGAGGCTGTGGCCGAAATTGCTCATCGACATGGTCTTCCGCTGATTGTGGACAATACTTTTGGTACTCCTTATTTGTTTCGGCCCATCGAGCATGGCGCCGATATTGTAGTGCACTCGGCAACAAAATTTCTTGGGGGACATGGGACAACGCTGGGAGGTGTAATCGTGGAATCGGGAAAATTTGATTGGAAAAACGGTAATTTCCCCGGATTTACCGAGCCCGATCCACATTACAACGGACTGGTCTTCGGTGATTTGGGAGAAATAGCCTTCACTACCAAAATCCGGGCACAATTGTTGCGCGATACGGGTGCTGCCATTTCACCTCTTTCATCATTCTTGCTTTTGCAGGGAATCGAAACACTCTCGTTGCGCGTTGAAAGGCATGTCGAAAACACTCGCAAAGTGGTAAACTATCTTGCAAATCATCCGAAAGTAAGTTGGGTAAATTATCCCAATCTCCCGGGAAATAAGTACAAAGCATTGGCCGATCGTTATTTTCCAAATGGAGCAGGATCCATTTTCACTTTTGGAATAAAGGGTGGGAGAGAAGCAGGAGCCAAATTTATCGATTCGCTCGAATTATTTTCACATTTGGCAAATGTGGCTGACGCTAAATCGTTGGTCATTCATCCGGCAACGACAACCCATGCGCAGCTCAATGATGAAGAATTGAAAGCTGCCGGTGTCACTCCCGATATGATTCGTTTGTCAATTGGTATTGAAAACATCGATGATATTCTTGCCGATCTCGAGCAAGCTTTGGCAAACGTATAAAAATGAATTTTGTTGCGAAACTAATTTAGGCATACTTACTTATATTGTCGAAAAGGAACAAATCATTGAAGAAATTCGATGAATGTTCCTTTTTGCGTTATTTCCGTGAACATCAAACTAAATTTGTTTTGAATAAAATCGCATCTGCGTACCCGTGTCATAAGCAAGCGTATCGGGCGGTAAGCGCAATACAACGCCGGAAACATATATATCGCCCATCGAACCGGAAAGGTTGATCATTTGGAGGATATATACAAACCAAAACCATTCCGCCGGTACGATTATATTGATCCGGCACAACAATATTCCGAACAAAACGATCGGAGCTAAAGCAATAATAATATAACTGCGTTTGTCGAAATACATGGACGAAGCGGCGAAAGCATAAGGGAGTTTTACTCCAAAAGAAGGTTTTTCACCACTCGTCAGACAAATGAAAATCCCGTGAACAACTTCGTGCAAAACCATGTATATCACAATTGCGGCGCTAATCGATATCCCAAAAAGAACTATATCGAACCATGTATCCGTCAAATGAGGAATTGAGAAAGGCGTTTCGATAAGCATCAGCATCATTGCTCCGAAAACAATGAATGCGTAAAGATTAATTCGGTTGAAGTCATGTTTGTTTTTGAGTGCATCGATTTCTCGAACGAGAACATACCCTTCGGGTAAATTTTTGAGCGGTCGCATAGTTAATAATATAATTCGCAGAACAGAATAGAAAACAGCTGCCACCCATTTTCAGTGACAGCTATTTGCAGAAAGTTTTTCGTTCTATTGTTTTTTTGGGGTAGCCGACATATAAAATATCAGCGAAGCTCCATTCATAATGTCTTTATAGTTGATCGTTTTTTTATCGTAGGGTTTGCCGTTTAGTTCTATTTTTTCGACATATTTATTGTCGATAGACAAATTTTTTGCTTCCATCGAAAATGTTTTGCCATTTCCGACATTTATTTTTGCCGAAGTCAACTGGGGAGCGCCAATAACAAATTCTCCGCCGGCAGGATTGACAGGATAAAACCCGAGAGAAGAGAGAATAAACCATGCCGACATTTGGCCACAGTCGTCATTGCCGATCAGACCATCGGGTTTGTTTTTGTAGAAGTCGGTACAAATTTGTCGAACCAATTCTTGCGTCTTATACGATTCATCCAAATAAGTATAAAGGTAAGCAATATGATGACTGGGTTCGTTACCATGCGCATATTGTCCGATAAGTCCGGTAACGTCGGAAAGTGTATTGGTTGATTTGGCCGTAGTATAAAACAGAGAATCAAGCCTTTCGACAGCCATTTTTTTATCTCCCATCAGCGAGAGAAGTCCCGGAATATCCTGGAGAACATGCCAGGTATATTGTGCGGCATTACCTTCGGTATAATCACCACCCACGTCCGAATCGCCATGTGCCAGCATCAGCGGATCGAATGGTGTCCGCCAATTTCCTTTGCTGTCCCGTCCGCGCATGTATCCGACAGACGGATCGTAAAGGTTTTTATAATATTGAGCACGTTTGTTGAAGAAATCGAAATCAGTAGTTTTGCCGAGTTGCCGGGCCATCATGGCTGCGCAATAATCGTCGAATCCACATTCGAGCGTGCTCGAAACCGATTCAACACGTACGGAGTCGAATGGGAAATACCCATATCGATCATACAATCTCCAATTGTAGTCCGGTGTGTTTATCGTAAGTGATTTTTTAATTTCGTTAAATGCCCGTTCTGCATCAAATCCTTTAAATCCTTTCAGGTAAGCGTCAACAACCATCGGAACTGAGTGACTGCCAATCATCGTGTATGTTTCCTGACCCCACAAGGCCCACACGGGCAAATGACCTTGCTGTTCGCTGTAATCGAGCATCGAGTTTATGAATTCGGGAATCAATTCCGGACTTACGATTGTATAGAGAGGAAATGCTGCCCGAAAAATATCCCATTGCGACCATGTCGAATAGAACTTACCTCCCGATGATTGCGAAATTTGTCGGTTGGGACCAACATATTTGCCATCCACATCTGCGATATTGTTGGGTTGAATAAATAAGTGGTACAATGCAGTATAGAAATTAGTTTTTTGGGCGTCGGTTCCTTCTATTTGGATGCGCGACAAATATTTGTTCCATTCATTTTTTGCATTTTCGCGAGTTGCATCGAAATTCCAACCCGAAACTTCAGCCTTCAGATTTGCTTTTGCCCCTTCGATGCTTGTGGATGATAGGGCGATTTTCATATTCAATGTCGTATCGTTTTTCATATCGAAGGTTAAGATGTAGCGGGGAGCCTTTTCTCGTTGATCCTGCTTAGGCAGTTTTTCCTGAGTGAGAATCGGTTTATCGAATTCGATTACGAAAAAATAGGTGCGATCTACCCATTCGCGACGACGTGTCATTCCTGTAATAGTGTGGTCGTTCTCGAAATTCACTTCATTTTCGATAACGCCGGTCGGCAAATGTTGTCGAGTCCACACAAGTCCGCTTTGAAAATCGGCCAGTACATTTGCTTTTTTGCCTTTGGCAAAAGTGTATTTGTGGAAGGCAACATGGGGTGATGTTGTGATCTCCACACGCACATCATTATCGGTCAAGTTTACCGCATAATATCCAGGTGAAGCCGTTTCGCTGATCAAATCGTATTTGCTTCGCAAATCCGAACGTTTTTCTCCTGCAAAAGGCTGCATGAGCAAATCGCCTAGATCGATACACCCCGTGCCGTTTAGTCGTGTTTGCGAAAAACCATAAATCAACGAATCGCCATAAACATATCCCGAACAGTATTCCCAAGAATAATTACCTGTTTCCGGTCCTGCCTGAATCATTCCTAAAGGATACGTTGCACCGGGAAATGTATGTCCGGTAAATGCAGTTCCGATGAATGGATCGACGTATTGTGTATAATCCAATTTATTTTCAGCGGCTGTTTCTTTCGGTGTTTGTGTACATGAAAAAGAGATCGCTATCACAGAAAGCAAAAAAATCGTTTTTTTCATTTTTAAAATAATCTAACCGTTTATAATGTGTTTAATAATATACGATATTTAAATCACTCCTTCTTCGCCTGCATCGATTCCCACACGAAATATCCCAGCAATGCCAAAAAAGCGCATAATGCTGTGATTTGTGCTCCTGTCCCCGAAGGATTGTCCCATAAGTGCAAGTTAAGAGCTTCGCCATCTCCGGTAAAGAAAATAATCAAAGCTCCTATTACTCCGAACAATGCCGCTCCTGCTATAAATCCGGAAGAGATAAGGATGGCTCGCTGATGACGTCCGTTGTTTAATTCTTTATCTTTTGAACTACGATTGATCCAATGATTGAGCAAGCCTCCTACAACCAAGGGCAAATTCAACGGCAGTGGGATGAACATGCCTAAAGCAAAGGCAAGTGGCGAAACGCCGAGCCAGTTAACCAAAACGGCAATAATGGCACCAATACCCAGCAACATCCAACTAACACCGGTTCCCGACATTAATGGTTCGATAATTGCTGCCATTGCGTTGGCTTGCGGTGCCACCATCGGGTTGGTATGTTCGGGAGTTGCTACAAATCCGTAGGCTTCGTTCAGAATAAAAATCACGGCTCCAACCGTTGCGGCTGAGACCAGCGTTCCCAAAAACTTGAAAGATTCCTGTTTGGCGGGCGTCGATCCGATCCAGTAACCAATCTTCAAATCGGTGACGAAGCCACCGGCCATTGACAGGGCTGTGCACACAACACCTCCGATAATGAGTCCGCTCACCATGCCCTGCCATCCGTTCAGCCCAACGGCTGTTAAAATTACCGATGAAAGGATCAAGGTCATGAGTGTCATTCCCGAAACCGGATTCGATCCGACAATCGCAATTGCATTTGCGGCGACGGTAGTAAACAGGAATGAAATCACGGTGATTGTAATCAAGGCAACGATGGCCTGCACGAGTGTCACTTTAACTCCTATCAGGAGAAATATGAAAACTGCAATGAGTGTGAGAAATAAGAATAACATCACGAACGACATTTTCAGATCGCGTTGTGTGCGTTGTGTTGTTTTTTCGTTTTGTTGCGTGACATTTTTCGTCCCAACCGCCAATTTGAATGCATTGCCGATTACGCCGGCCGAATTGATGATGCCGATAATTCCCGCCATGGCAATGGCGCCTATCCCGATGGGACGAACATAGGTGGCAAAGATAGTTTCGGCAGACATAGAGGTAAATGGATTGACTCCACCTGAAAGCGTAGCCGACAAAGCTCCAATTTCGTTTACCAATGGAATGAAAACCAACCAGGATAGAAGTGATCCGACCGTGATAATCAAGGCGTAACGTAATCCTACCAGATATCCGAAACTGAAGATAAGAGCACTTACATTGAATTTTAAAACCATTTTGAATTTTTCGGCCAGCATTGCACCGGCAGGAATGATTCGTGTGGTAATTTCTTCGCTCCAGAGGCGAAAAGCCGAGAAGCAAAAGTCGAATAGCCCGCCGATAAGACCGCTTGTTACAAGCAGTTTGGCCTGATTCCCACCTTTTTCGCCTGTCATTAATATTTCGGTAGTTGCGGTGGCTTCGGGGAAAGGTAGTTTGCCGTGCATGTCCTTTACGAAATATTTTCGAAACGGAATCAGAAAAAGTATTCCCAGAAAACCTCCAAGCAGTGACGAAAAGAAAATTTGCCAGAAATTAATTTGTATTTCGGGATATTTCGCTTGTAAAATATAAAGTCCGGGAATGGTGAAAACTGCGCCGGCCACAATCACCCCGGAAGAAGCACCTATAGACTGGATGATGACATTTTGTCCCAAAGCATTTTTCTTGCGGAATGCTGCCGATGCTCCAACGGCAATGATGGAAATGGGAATGGCTGCTTCGAATACTTGCCCGATTTTAAGACCCGAATAAGCTGCGGCGGCCGAAAATATAACGGCCATGAGTAATCCCATACCGATGGCGTAGGGCGTCGTTTCGGCCACAGGCTTGTCGGCAGGCATCACCGGTTGGTATTCTTCCCCTTCTTTGAGTTCCCTGTAAGCATTTTCGGGCAATTCTGTTGTTTTTGGTTCGTCATTGTTCATTTTTTCGGCGATAAAATTAGATTCAGTGTGATTTGTCGGGCCGAAATTACGAAAAATAATGTAAATGCCGAACGTCTTATTCCTTCTTTGTCTAATTTTGCAAAAATCATTTACGATGACTCTCTTCATAGCATTACTTCTTCGGATATTATCGAATCCGTTTGCTAATGTTTTTCAGAAAAAACTTACCGCTTCTCGACAAAATCCTCTTTGGGTAAATTTTGTGGGTTTTTTCACACTAAGCATTCTTTGCCTCCCTTTTTTGGGCAAAATACTCTGGAGTAGTTTTGCCCCGATATTTTGGATTTATTGTGTCGCAGGTGGGCTTGTTGGTGCTTTAGGAAACGGATATCTGATAAAAGCAGTCGAAAAAGGTGATATTTCGCTTTTAGGACCGATAAATTCCTACAAGTCTGTGGTCAGTCTTTTGCTGGGAATCCCCTTACTCGGTGAATTTCCCAACTTATGGGGCGTGCTTGGCATGGGATTGATCATTTATGGGAGCTATTTCATTCTCGACACACTCCCGGAGCGATTTTCATGGCGGGTACTGAAACGTCCCGAAATCAAATTCCGAATTTATGCAATGCTTTTGACTGCTATCGAGGCAATTTTCATCAAAAAAATCATTCTATTGTCTTCGCCAACTATTTCGTTTGTAGTTTGGTGCTTTTTTAATGCCTTGTTTTCGTTTTGCTTTCTTTTTTGTATCGGGTCGATCTCAAAAAACAGCTCAAGGTCATTTATAAAAGAAATATTCCGATCTATTTGGCATTGGTTTCATGTATGGGGATTATGCAAATGGCAACCAACTATTCGTTTGCACACATGCCGGTAGGTTATGCGCTGGCATTATTCCAATTGTCGGGAATTGTTTCCGTGGGGCTTGGATATGCGTTTTTCAAAGAACGAAATATTCGAAAAAAATTACTCGGAACGGCTATCATGATCATGGGCGCTGTGCTCATTATTTTATTAGAATAAAGTTTTTTTTGAAAAAAGATATTTGTTACAATATTTATGACTAAATTTAACATCCGAAAAAGTTAGTGGTTAAAGCTCATCGGAATATTATTTTCAGAAAGGAAACGAACATTTTAGTTATAAGGTTGTTCAAATTGAAATTACAGCCAAACAAAGTTTTCAGTGCATATTCAATAAAAATACCATATTTGTTATGATTTTCGATCTTGACATGATTCGCAATGTATATGCGAATCTTTCTCAAAAAATTCGACATGCAAAGCAAGTCGTGAATCGTCCGTTGACGCTTTCCGAAAAAATACTTTTTGCACATCTTTCACCGGGTGTTGAGGTAAAGGAATATAAACGGGCATACGATTATGTGGATTTTGCTCCCGACAGGGTCGCTATGCAAGATGCTACGGCTCAAATGGCGTTGTTGCAACTAATGAATTCGGGAAGAACCAAAGTTGCCGTACCGTCAACAGTTCATTGTGATCATCTGATTCAGGCTTACAAAAATGCAGAATCGGACTTGGAAACGGCAAAGATTACCAATAAAGAGGTCTATGATTTTTTGCGCGATGTATCGAATAAATACGGCATCGGATTTTGGAAACCGGGAGCCGGGATTATCCATCAGGTTGTGCTCGAAAACTATGCTTTCCCGGGCGGGATGATGATTGGAACCGATTCCCACACACCCAATGCCGGCGGTTTAGGAATGATTGCCATTGGAGTAGGTGGTGCAGATGCCGTGGATGTTATGGCCGGTTTGCCTTGGGAACTCAAAATGCCTCGACTTATTGGCGTAAAACTCACCGGAAAACTATCGGGATGGGCTTCGCCAAAAGATGTGATATTGAAACTTGCAGGAATTCTTACCGTGAAAGGCGGAACAAATGCCATTATCGAATATTTTGGAGATGGCACGGCTACGCTTTCTGCAACAGGAAAGGCAACTATCTGCAATATGGGAGCCGAAGTAGGTGCCACGACATCAATTTTCCCATTCGACGAAAAGTCTGCGGCTTACCTTGAGGTTACCGGCAGAAAGGAAGTTGCGGACGAAGCCCGCAAAATTGGCGAATATCTTCGACCTGATCCTGAAGTCGTTTCCAATCCCTATAATTATTACGATCAGGTGATCGAAATAAACCTATCGGAGCTTGAACCCTATATTAATGGGCCGTTTACTCCCGACGCGGCTTATCCGATTTCCGAATTTGCCAAAGCTGTCCGAGAAAATCATTATCCCGAAAAAATAGAAGCCGGTTTGATTGGGTCATGCACCAACTCTTCCTACGAAGATCTCACCCGTGCAGCATCTGTCGTGCGTGATGCCAAAAGCAAAGACTTGGGTGTCAAGTCGCAATTCATTATCAATCCCGGTTCGGAGCAAGTCCGTTATACGGCCGAACGTGACGGGATTTTAAAAGAATTTGAAGAAGAAGGTGCTGTGATAATGGCCAATGCTTGTGGCCCGTGTATCGGTCAGTGGAAACGCACCGATGAAAAAACGGATCGTCCCAATTCCATCGTCACCTCTTTCAATCGCAACTTTGCAAAACGCAATGACGGCAACCCAAACACACATGCTTTTGTTGCTTCTCCCGAATTGGTGGCTGCTCTCACAATTGCAGGCAATTTGTGTTTCAATCCGCTAAAAGATACTCTCGAAAACCGCAAAGGTGAACAAGTGAAACTTAATGAACCAATGGGTTTTGAATTGCCTGCAAAAGGTTTCGACGTGAAAGATCCGGGATATATGCAACCCGCTGAAGATGGAAGCTCGATTGAAATAAATATCGATCCAAAATCGCAACGATTGCAGAAACTTATTCCTTTTCCTGCATGGGACGGTAAAGATTTTATTAATCTTCCGCTTTTGATTAAAGTGAAAGGAAAATGTACTACCGATCACATTTCGATGGCCGGACCGTGGCTCAAGTTTCGCGGACATCTTGACAATATTTCTGACAATATGCTCATAGGAGCTGTGAATGCTTTTAACGATCAAACCAATGCAGTGCTCGACCCGGATACGTTGCAATACATGCCGGTACCTGCGTTAGCCAGAAAGTTCAAGTCAAAAGGCGTAGGATCGGTCATAGTTGCCGAAGAAAACTATGGCGAGGGGTCGAGTCGTGAACATGCAGCTATGGAACCACGTCACCTAAATGTGAAAGCAATCCTTGTGAAATCGTTTGCCCGAATCCATGAAACAAATCTAAAAAAACAGGGAATGCTTGCGCTCACTTTTGTTAATAAAGACGATTACGAAAAGGTTCAGGAACGTGACAAAATCAGCATACTCGGATTAACCGAATTTGCTCCCGGTAAAAACCTGATTATCGAACTGCTTCATCCGGACGGTACAAAAGACAGGTTTGAAGCCTCACATACCTATAATCATCAACAAATAGAATGGTTTAAGGCAGGAAGTGCTTTGAATGCAATGAAAAAACAAATATGACATATTTTTATAAGTTTGTGTTATGAGGGTTTGAATTGTTATTGTAATTTCAAAAAAAGTGTTTTCTTTCATTAGCGAAATATCGAAAGATTGTTTATCTCATTTTTATGCAACGAATAACCAAAAAAGAAGAAACCCTCAATGTGCCCAACGATCCGATCATTCCGTACATCGAAGGAGATGGGATAGGAAAAGAAATAACAGCATGCGTTCTCAATATTATCGATAAGGCGGTAGAAAAGGCTTTCGAAGGCAATCGAAAAATTCATTGGAAAGAAGTACTCGCCGGCGAAAAAGCTTTCAATAAAACCGGGTACTGGCTACCACAAGAAACGATAGAAGCTTTTCGAACGCATCTGGTCGGAATAAAAGGCCCACTCACAACTCCGGTGGGAGAAGGTATTCGATCGCTCAATGTAGCGCTGCGTCAAGAACTCGATTTGTATGTTTGTCAACGTCCGGTTAGGTGGTTCGAAGGCGTCGCTACGCCATTGCTTCATCCCGAGAGAGTGCATGTTACCATTTTTCGAGAGAATACCGAAGACATTTACTCCGGAATAGAATGGGATGCAGGAACTCCGGAATTGCAGAAAGTTTTGAAATTTCTCAAAGAAGAAATGAATGTTGTCAATATTCGTTTTCCCGAAACAACAGCTATTGGTGTGAAACCGGTATCGATAGAAGGAACTGAGAGATTGGTGAGAGCCGCAATCCGGTATGCCCTCGATCATAACCTGCCATCCGTAACACTTGTCCACAAAGGCAACATTATGAAATATACCGAAGGTGGTTTCAAAAAATGGGGTTATGCACTTGCCGAAAGAGAATTTCCGGAAAAGGTTTTTACGGCCAACAAATTCAAAAAAATTGAAAACGAACAGGGCGTAGATGCCGCTATCAGATATTATGAGGAGGGAATATCCGCCGGAAAAATTTTTGTAAAAGACGTTATAGCCGATGCTTTTCTTCAAAATACGCTTTTAAAGCCGGAGGATTACTCTGTCATCGCAACGCTCAATTTAAATGGTGATTATATATCGGATCAGATGGCTGCTATGGTTGGAGGGATTGGGATAGCACCCGGTGCAAACATTAACTATTTGACCGGTCATGCCATTTTTGAGGCGACGCATGGCACTGCTCCCGATATAGCAGGGAAAAACCTTGCAAATCCATCCTCCATGTTGCTCTCCGGTGCTATGATGCTTGAATATTTGGGATGGGATGAAGCGGGAAGATTGATTACCAAGTCGATGGAGTATTTGTTTTCGAACGGTTTTGCAACTTTCGATCTTTCCAAATTTATGAAAAATGGCACAGTATTGTCCACCAGCGAATTTTCTGAGAAAATAATTGAAAATTTATAGAATAACAATCAAGTAGGACAACTTAAAGTGGGCACATAGCTTTACAAGTCCCTATCGTATGAAACAATTGATAAAAATTATAGTATATGGATAACAATGAATTGATTAAACTTTTGTCAGATAGAATTGCAGAAACGAGCAATATCGACAAAGATCTTTTTGTGAAAATGGGTGTAAAACGCGGACTTCGCAACGAAGATCATTCCGGTGTATTGGCCGGACTTACACGCGTGGGGGATGTAGTTGGATACGAACGTCAGGAAGATGGGACTCTTAAACCGATTCCGGGTAAACTTTATTATCGTGGAATGGATGTCGAAGACTTGGTGCACGGTGTGCAAAAAGAAAATCGTTTAGGCTTTGAAGAAACTGCCTTTTTGCTTCTTGCAGGCAAACTTCCGAATAAAGAAGAGTTGAATGCTTTTTCCGAAGTTTTGTGGCATACGATGCCCTTAAATCACAGAACAACGATGAGCATTCTGAGCCTAACCGGCAAAAACATTATGAATATTCTTGCACGAAGCGTCTTGGAACTTTATACGTATGACGAGAATCCCGACGATATTTCACCCGACAATCTTATACGGCAATCAATCAATCTCATTGCCAAGTTTCCCACCATCATCGCTTATGCTTATCAGGTTTTGCGCCATGACCAATTGGGGCGGTCCATGCATATACGACATCCTTACGAAGATCGTTCGATTGCTGAAAATTTCCTTTTCATGATGAATGGACGCGATGCCTATTCCGAATTAGATGTGAAAATCTTAGATTTGGCGTTGATGCTTCATGCCGAACATGGTGGAGGTAATAACTCTACTTTTTCGGTGCGGGTCACGAGTTCCACCGAAACGGATACTTATTCGGCTATTGCAGCCGGTATCGGTTCACTGAAAGGCCCTCTTCACGGTGGAGCTAATATAATGGTTCGAGGTATGCTCAATGACATGAAGAAAAATATTAGCGAGTGGAAAGATGTCGGTCAGATAGACAATTATCTCCTCAAACTCCTCAATAAACAAGCCTTCGATCGTTCCGGCTTGATCTACGGGATAGGGCATGCCGTTTATACAATCAGCGATCCGCGTGCTCTTTTACTCAAAGAGATGGCTCGAGAATTGGCCAAAGAAAAAGGCAGAGAAGAAGAATTCGAGTTTATGGAAATTATTGCCGATCGCAGCGTAGAAGTATTTCTCGATTATAAGAAGCAAGGAGCCAAATCTCGCACTTGTATCAATGTCGATTTCTATTCAGGATTTGTTTATGATGCATTGGGGCTGCCTCCCGAAGTGTTCACTCCTTTGTTCGCTATGGCACGCATCGTTGGATGGTCGGCTCATCGCATCGAAGAGATGAATTTCAGCAGCAAACGCATCATCCGCCCTGCATACAGGAATGTGCGAGAAAAACAAGATTATATACCGATGAGTGATCGTTAGAATAGGAATTGTCACCGAAAAAATTATTTGCATGGATAAAATTAAAGTAAAGAACCCTGTTGTAGAACTTGATGGCGATGAAATGACGCGCATCATTTGGGCATTTATCAAACAACAATTGATCTTGCCATATCTCGATCTCGATATCAAATATTATGATTTGAGTATCGAAAATCGCGATGCCACCGACGATCAGGTTACCGTGGAAGCAGCCGAAGCCATTAAACGATATAATGTAGGTATCAAGTGTGCTACAATCACTCCCGATGAAGCAAGGGTGAAAGAATTTGGCTTGAAACAAATGTGGAAATCGCCTAATGGAACCATTCGTAATATAGTGGGAGGGACTGTTTTTCGAGAGCCGATCATTTGTCGCAACATTCCGCGTTATGTACAGGGTTGGACCGAGCCGATTATTATTGGGCGTCATGCTTTTGGCGATCAGTATCGTGCTACCGACAAAATCATTAAAGGTAAGGGTACGCTGCGGATGACTTTTACCTCCGATACCGGAGAAACCCAATCGTGGGATGTTTACAACTTCGAAGGTGACGGTGTTGCCCTGACGATGTACAATACGGACGATTCTATTTATGGTTTTGCTCGTTCGTCGTTTCAGATGGCTTTATCGAAAAAATATCCCCTATATCTTTCCACCAAGAATACGATTTTGAAAGCTTACGACGGTCGTTTCAAGGACATTTTTGCTGAAGTTTATGAGAATGAGTTCAAAAGCGAATTTCAAAAGGCAGGAATAACCTACGAACATCGTTTGATCGACGATATGGTAGCATCGGCCATGAAATGGCACGGAGGATTTGTTTGGGCATGCAAAAATTACGATGGCGATGTTCAGTCTGATACAGTGGCCCAAGGATTTGGTTCGCTCGGCATGATGTCGTCCGTATTGGTTACGCCCGATGGCAAAACGGTGGAAGCGGAGGCTGCCCATGGAACAGTTACACGCCATTATCGTCAACATCAGCAAGGAAAAGAAACATCAACAAACCCGATTGCTTCTATTTTTGCATGGACGCAGGGCTTGATGCATCGTGGCAAACTCGATGACAATCAGCCACTGATAGACTTTTGCCAAAAACTTGAACATGTCTGTGTGGAAACCGTAGAAAGCGGGCAAATGACAAAAGATCTTGCCCTGCTCGTGTATGGTAAAAACGCAACTCCCGATAAATACCTCAATACTCAGGATTTTTTGACTGTCTTGAAACAAAATCTCGACAAAAAATTGAGTGTTTGACCGCGTTTATGCAATCGGATACAAAAACTAAAAACGGCTTTGAGAATCAAATTCTTAAAGCCGTTTTGTTTGATGATCGTTTTGTATTTCACATTGTCGGAAAATCTTCAAATTCAAGCAGTTTTTGAAACTTCGGGTTGAGGATTTTCCTTTTTGCCGAAAAGCTTATCCCGATTGAAATATAACGTGACGAGTGCACCAATCCACACAATAACCTTAATGCTTGTTTCGTGCGGGAAAAACAGACAAAGGATGCCGCTCAACGCAATCAAAATTGAGGGCCCCCAGATGCCATATTGCTTTTTAATGAACCCAAAAACGATAATGGCATCGATGATGAGAGCAATTAACAGTTCGGCACCAATAAAAAAAAGATACATACCTAAGAGCGTAGAGGCCGTTCTTCCTCCCTTAAATCGATAATAGAGCGGATAACCGTGACCAATGACCGAACCGATACCAATACATCCAAGAGCGGTTACATCCGTTATTTGCAAAAATCGACTTGCTATCCACATCGGAATAAATGATTTGGCAACATCAAGTATTCCAGTAAGGATGCCCCAAAATTTATTCACATTTCGAAATACATTATAAGCTCCCGGATTTCCATTTCCTAATTCACGAATATTTTGATTCGTAGTCAATTTCGTAATCAAACAAGCAAATAAGATTGATCCGATCAAATATCCTGAAATCAGGCACTCAAAGTATAAAATAAATGAGTTCATTGTTGAGTTTTTACCGTATTACAAAAGAATGGATATTCCATAAGCACCCGGTCCGCAATAAACAGCATCCACCAAACCACCTTCGCCATGAATGATTTCGTTGCTGGGAAGGGTTTTTATTTTTTCCATAAATTCGGCAATGGCTTCTTTGTTTTTATCTCCATATCCTTGTAGTGTAATGGCCCGTTTGATAGTCGTAACCGATTTTTCTTGCATTTTGGCTTTAATTTGATTAATTATCATGTCGTTAATCTGCTTAAAAGTCCTGGCTTTGCCTTGAGCAAGCACGATGCCTTCCTTTTCGTCCCCCATCATTCCCAATAGAGGAATAATGTGAAGCACACTTCCCATCAAGGATTGGGCTTTACCGATGCGGCCTCCTCTGTACAGATAATTGAGGTCGGGAAACACAAACCAGCTGAAAGTGTTTTCAACAATTTGTTGGCAAGCTTTTTCAAGCTCTTCGATGCTCAGATCGGGTTGAGCTTTAATCAGATCGATGATGCCTAATACTACATTACCTACACCATTGATTGTCTGCCTGGAATCTACATTGATTATTGGAACAATATTTTCATATTGTTTTCGTACATTTTCAGCAACCCTGAATGATGCTGATGAAAGTCCGCTGCTCATTACAACATGAATAAACAGATCGTAGTTAGCACGATTTTTCTCTACAATCTCGGCAATTTCACTATGAATGAGCGTAGATGATTTGGCTACGACATTCTCGTTTTCATATTTCGATACCAACCAACTTGCGGAGTATTCTTCGCTTTGGCGATATTCGGTTTCGCCCACGAAAACGGGAAATTTTACAATTTCGAGGGCATCGTAGTTAATTTGTTGTCTCGACAAACCTAAATTGTCGCCTACAATGATAAAAATTTTCCTGCTCATTTTATTCACGTTTTATTCAAAAGTTATGTAGTACAAGTAATTGAGTTGTCCTCCATAATATTCTTCAAAATCAAGTGACGGAAATTTTTCCTTCAATAGTTTTATCAACTGTTCGTCGTTCTTGACATTTGCTCCTTTGTATAGAGTTACTAAACTATTATTATTGGAAACAATTTTTTCGATGACATTTGTCAAAAGTTGATTTTTACTCGGATTCGACAACACAATTTTCTTTTTGTAAACGGCAAAAAAATCCCCTTTGTGTACCGGTGTCCCATCTTCGGCAAGAACATCACGTGATGATTGTGCAATGCCGCAAAACTGAATGTTTCCGAGGTTATTCATTGCCGTCTGAAAAGTAGTATGAATATCGTAATCTTTCGAAATACTCATCATCATGCTGATAAGCGAAATCGGGTTATCTGATTCTACAATATGTACATTTGCTTTGCAAAGTGAAGCAGCATATTTTAATGCCATTAGGATATCACTGTCGTCAGAAGCTGCAATTACGTTTTTAGCTTTTAAATTATTGAGCCCTTTGACCAACTGCTTTACAGAGGGCTTGTTTTTGCCATAACAAAGTATATCGTCAGCTCCCAAATTTTTCAGGATATCGGCGAATCCTTTACCCGATACAATACAAAAGATACTTTTATCTCTTTCGTAATCAACAACATCATCGCTTAGGAAGTTTTTGTGCTGCTTTTTCATATCGTCCACTTTTGTGAAAAGTAGTGTTCCGTAGCGCGACACATCTTCGAAAACATCATTTGGCTTGTTGGTGTGGATGTGAACTTTGTATTTATTGTTGCTGTTGACAATAATCAGGCTGTCGCCATAATGTCCGATTTTTTCTTTTAATTCGTCTTTATTCTTTATTTGATCAGTTTCGAGGACAAATTCCGTACAGAATTTTTCCTTTATTTCGGGATTCCATGAATTGTCAATTTCCTGTAGATCTCCGATTATTTTTTCTCTATTTATAGGTTTTCCATTGCCGTTATGATTGAGATGAAAATTGCTTAGTGCAACCATCGCATTTTGAAATACTTCGGCAAGTCTGCTGTTTTGAATTCGTGAAAAATCCAAATTCAGAATTGATGAAGCTGTTTGATCTTTGTGTGTTTTTTTCAGGCGTTTCTTGAGCAATTTTTGAATAGAGCGGGCTGTTTTCAATAGGTTATTCAACGGAATGCCATTATCAACATGTTGACTTAGCTCTTTGTTAATTCCTTCCAACAATACAACAAAACCGGCTCCACCCGAATCAACTACTCCTGCTTGTTTGAGTACGGGAAGCATTTCGGGAGTCTGATTCAGCACTTCTTTCAAATATGGAATTGATTGCTGGATAATGGTTAACGGATTATCATACAGCGGCATCAGTTCCGCATACTTTTCTTTCAGAGCTCTCATCAATGTCAGCATCGTGCCTTCCTTTGGATTTTCCGTACCGTTATAAGCATTTTGATATCCGTTTTCGATGGCCCGATAGATATTTTCTTTAGAAAAATCGTTATTAGCCGTTATTTGTGTAAATCCTTGTGTAAACAACGAAAGAATGACTCCCGAGCAGCCTCGACTATTGAGAAGCATTTGTTCTGCAAAGTCTTCAAGATATTCACCGGAATGAATATAAGTTTTTTCGCTTTTCTGTATATGAGCAATGGCTCCCTGTATTGTAAGAACCATGTTTAATCCCGTATCGCCGTCGGGTACAGGAAAAACGTTCAGGCCATTCAGATATTCTTTATGTTTACTGAGATAATGATATATATGATCAATGATTTCGTTTATGGCTTCAACATCGAAAGCCACTTTGGTTTCTTCCACTAAATCTAAATCGGGTGTATTCATTTTCCAAAATTTTGTTAGACAAAAAGAAATCTATTTTGATTTTACTATCAGAATTTTAAATCAATTATTTTGTCTTTGTACAGATGACTTTAATTATTTATATGCAAACAGTGTGCTAAAAACGATGCAAGTTAGCCTTTTTGTGCCAAAAAATCTGAATTTGTCAGATTTTTAACTTAGTAAAGGACGCTGTTTTTTAAAAAAAAATCTGGAAAGTGATAATAAGATAGTGAAATTAAATTGCCCGAAGGTTTGAAAAATATGAGATCGCATCAATCTCTGAAGCGTTTAGTTAAATCTTGATATGCGTCGATACGGCGATCGCGCATAAATGGCCACCACCGCCTAACATTTTCGGCTCGCGTGAGATCGATATCGATAATTTGATTGATTTCTTGGTCGGAAGGAGCCTGATAGAATATTTCGCCCTGCGGTCCACAAGCAAAACTATTGCCCCAAAAGGTAATACCCTTCGTTTGTTTCGAAGGGTCGGCTTCAAATCCTGTTCTGTTGACTGCTATCACAGGGATACCGTTTGCCACCGCATGACCTCGTTGTACGGTTATCCATGCATTCAGTTGGCGTTGTTTTTCGTCTTCCGTGTCCATCGATTCCCAGCCGATGGCAGTAGGGTAAATAAGAATATCGGCGCCGGCCAATGCCATCAGGCGAGCAGCTTCGGGATACCACTGATCCCAGCATACCAAAACGCCGAGTTTGCCGACTGAGGTTTGTATCGGATGAAATCCCAGATCTCCGGGTGTGAAATAGAATTTTTCGTAATAAGCAGGATCGTCCGGAATGTGCATTTTGCGATATATCCCTGCAATACTGCCATCTTTCTCGATGACGACAGCCGTGTTGTGATATAATCCTGCAGCTCTTTTTTCGAAAAGAGAAAGAACAATCACCAATCCGGTTTCTCGGGCAAGATTCCCAAAAAATTCGGATGACTGTCCGGGAATCGTTTCGGCTTGATCGAAAACAGCAACATCTTCTGTTTGACAGAAATACAATCCGTTGTGAAGTTCCTGCAATATCACAAGCTCGGCCCCTTCATCGGCTAATAAGCGGATTTTCGACTGCAAACGTGATAGATTGTCTTCGATATTTGCTGTATTGGATTGTTGAATGATTCCCGTTTTCATATTGTCGGCATGACAAGAAGTTGTCCGTTTGTTTGATGTATTACAAAAATCCTTGTGGAAACTGCATGGTTACACAATGGAGTGAGCCATGTTGTTTTATAAGTGCCCTACAATCTATTCCTACTATTTCGCGATTTGGGAAGGCTTTTTGTAACTGCTTTTTTGCAATTTCGTCTTTTGGCGATTGGTAATAGGGCATTAGTACGGCATCATTGATAATCAGAAAATTGGCGTATGTTGCCGGTAATCTGAATCCGTCATCATACATGGCATCAGCCATTGGCAACGGAATCAAATGATAGGGCTTATTATCGACTGTCGTGAAATTTTTAAGCTCTATCTCCATTGCTTTTAATTCATCATAGTGTTCGTCGTTTTTGTCTTCACATTTCACGTAAGCTATTGTCTTTTCGTCGCAGAATCGTGCGAGAGTGTCGATATGGTGATCGGTATCGTCGCCGGCCAGATATCCATGATCGAGAAACAGTACACGGCGAGCTCCCAGCCATTTTGTCAGGGTCTGTCCCAGGTCGTCCAAACTCAAGGGTTGATTCCGATTGGGAGAAGTAAGGCATTCGGAAGTAGTGAGTATTGTCCCTTTTCCATCGGACTCTATGGAGCCCCCTTCGAGGATAAAATTTAAATGACTTACATAGCCCACTTCAGGTCTGAAGACATCCAAATCGTATAACAGTCGCGTAATTTGATTATCGAGATCGGCAGGATATTTAAGACCCCACCCGTTGAACTTGAAGTCGAGTAAAGTGGGTTTGTTATCGATAAAAACTGAGATTGCTCCATGATCACGTGCCCAAGTATCGTTGCTTTTGAGCTCCGCAACGATAATTCGTTTTTGCTCTTCTTTTGTAAAATATTTGATGACTTCGTCTTCCTCAGGACAAACAATTAGCAATTTTTCGTGCTTCAAGATTTCTTTTCCAATTGCTACAAAGCATTGCGTAACTTCTTCAAGAATGTTGTACCAGTCGGTGTTTGCGTGCGGCCAGGTGAGTTGTATGCCACTTTGATGATGCCATTCGGCAGGAAAGACAATGTTGGCCATAAAATTTGGATTAGTCTAAATTACCACGAACAATGCCGCGCGCCGAGTTGCGCACGAAGTTGAGAATATGATCTCTTTCGTAGGAGACAGGCATTTCGCTTTCGATGCGATCCAATGCTTGCGAAACATTCAGGCCCGAGAGGTAAATGGTGCGATAGATTTCCTGTATGGTGTTGATTTGATCGCTCGTAAATCCTCTACGACGCAATCCAACAACGTTTAATCCAACATAAGTGATTGGTTCTCGTCCTACCATAATATAGGGTGGGATATCTTTAGGAATTTTCGATCCTCCTTGAATCATGACATGAGCGCCAATTTTCGTGAATTGATGAATAAGTGCACCTCCACTGATAGTTGCATAATCGTCCACTTCTATTTCACCTGCAAGTTGTGTCGCATTGCCAATAATTATATGATCCTTGAGAATGCAATCGTGTGCAACATGGCTATAGGCCATGATCAAACAATCATTGCCGACTTTGGTAAAACCTTTCGAAGCCGTACCTCTGTTGACAGTTGCACATTCGCGTATAGTCGTATTGTTTCCGATAATGGTTACCGTTTCTTCGCCATGAAACTTTAGATCCTGAGGAATAGCGGCAATAGTTGCATGAGGAAAAATTTTGCAATTTTCGCCGATGCGTGCGCCATAAAGTACCGTCGAATGTGTCATAAGATGCGTGCCATCGCCGATTTCAACGTTTCGGTCAACGTAAGCAAACGGATCGATTACAATTCGATCACCGATTTTGGCTTCGGGATGTACATAGGCTAAGGGTGAAATGCTGTTCATAAGGGTAATAAGCAAATTCGGTTATTTGTTCTTGATTATTTGTGCCGTAAAATCAGCTTCAGAAACAACTTTGTCGCCAATGAAGACAATTCCCCGCATAGTTGCAATACCTCTTCGGAGCTCGCTTGTCAACTCCACACGAATAATCAATGTGTCACCGGGAACCACTTTATGTCTGAATTTCACATTGTCTATTTTCAAAAAATAGGTCGAATAACGCTCGGCTTCGTCCAGGTCTGACAGGACAAACAAACCGCCCACTTGTGCCATAGCTTCTATCTGGAGAACGCCCGGCATAACGGGTTCTTGAGGAAAATGGCCGACAAAGAATGGTTCGTTTGTAGTTACGTTTTTGATGCCGACAATATAGCGATTTGTTTTTTCGATGATTTTATCAACCAGCAAAAAAGGATATCGATGGGGCATGATTTCCCTGATCCGATTGATATCCAAAACAGGTTCGATGCAGGGATCGTACATAGGAGGCTGTACTTCGTTCAGACGAATATCCTTGCGTATTGCGCGTGCAACTTTGTTGTTGATTCCGTGTCCCGGTTTGGTAGCTATGATTCTTCCTCGAAATGGGTTCCCTATGAGGGATATGTCGCCGATAATATCGAGAATTTTATGGCGTGCCGGTTCGTTGGGAAATAAAAGCGCTCGATGGTTGAGATAACCCAATTCCTTAGCGTTGTGCCGATCAACTTTCAGCAGATCGGCCAATTCATCGAGTTCGTGCTGTGGTAATTCTCGTTCATAAATCACAATGGCATTATCCAGATTTCCGCCTTTTATTAAGCCTGTTTTGCGAAGTTGCTGGATTTCGCGAACGAACACGAATGTGCGGGCCGGTGCGATATCTTTTTCGTAGTCGGCCATGTTTTCGATAGATGCAGATTGATTGGGAATATATTTCGATTCGAACTCGATAAACGAGTTGATGCAAAAACTATCGTCGGGCAAAAGAATAATTTTTGATCCGGTTTCCGGATCTGAGATTACCATTTTTTTGCGAACTATGTAATAATTCTTATCTTTTTCCTGTTCGATGATACCGGCGTTTTTTATTGCATTTACGTATTCGATAGAACTACCGTCTAATATCGGAAATTCCGAAGCATTTACCTCTATCAGGCAGTTGTCGATGCCTAGAGCATAAAGTGCCGAAAGTCCGTGCTCAACCGTGCTAACGGTGGCGTTGCCACACCCGAGAACGGTGCCTCGTTGCGTGCCTACAACGTTATCGGCAAGCGCATCTATTAAAGGTTGATTTTCTAAATCGGTGCGGCGAATTTTATAACCATGATCGACCGGTGCCGGGTTGAAAGTAATTTTTATGTCTAATCCTGTGTGAAGTCCTTGCCCTTGCAAGCTGAAACTGTTTTTGAGCGTTCTCTGTTTCACTATCGTTCGTAGTTTAATGAATCGAATTAAATTTCGCGCAAAGATACAACAAAATTGGTTAATTTTATTGAGATCCTTACGGATAATGGCAAATAAAAAGAAAATGAGAGTTATTCTTGATTTTTGAGTTGCTTTTTCAACGACTCAATTTCTTTTTCCAAAGCGTTTAATTGTCGATACATGTCGGGCAATTTGGGAATGATCAGACTCGATCGGAAAAAGCTTTTGACAGGAATTGCAGGAGATCCAATGATTTCGGAACCGTCCTTTATGTTGCTAATGATTCCCGATTGTGCTCCTATTTGTACGTTATTTCCGATGGTGATATGTCCACCCAATCCCACTTGCCCTCCAAATACACAGTTTTCGCCAACTTTGGTAGAACCGGCAATACCCACTTGAGCTGCCATTGCCGTATTTTGCCCGATTTCACAATTGTGCGCAATTTGAATCAGATTATCCAGTTTTACACCGCGATGAATGATGGTTGACCCCATAACTGCCCGATCGATAGTTGTATTCGCTCCAATTTCGACGTTATCTTCGATAATTACATTGCCTGTTTGCGGAATTTTGCGATATCCCTCCTCTTCGCGACTGAACCCAAATCCGTCCGCTCCAATCACGGCACCGGAGTGAATGATGCAGTTGCTGCCAATGACACAATCCCTATAAATTTTCACACCGGGATATAATACGGTATTGTCGCCAATGGTAACATTACTGCCTATATAAACCTGCGGATATATCTTGCAATTGTTTCCAATCACAACTTTTTCTTCGATCACCGCAAAAGCACCGATGTATGCTTTTTCTCCAATTTTGGCCGATGGATCTATTGAACTGTTCGGGGCAACTCCTGTCTTTTCAGGGATATTATTATTGACCATTTCGAGTAACAGTGCCAAAGCGGCATAAGAATCAGGAACTTTTATCAAAGTTGCCCGAACGGGTTTATCGGGTACAAAATCCTTGTTTACAAGCACTATGTCAGCCTTAGTCTCATAAATATAAGGAGTGTATTTGGGATTGGCCAAAAAGGTAATTGTACCAGGTTTACCTTCTTCTATTTTTGCGAACGTTTCTACTACTACTTCGGGATTGCCTTCGATTTCTCCGTGAAGAAAATCGGCGATTTGTTTTGCTGAAAATGTCATTCGATTAAAATGTAATACTAAAAAAGAAATGTTTATCCTTGCAAATTAATAAATAAAAATTCAATTTTCGGCATGCTAAAGTCCTAAATTACGTTTACGGGTAAAAAAATGGCAAAAATTTGCCGAAATGAAAATAAAGCGGTACATTTGCACTCTCATTTTCGGGATGTAGCTCAGTCCGGTTTAGAGTACGCGTCTGGGGGGCGTGTGGTCGCTGGTTCGAATCCAGTCATCCCGACGGATTGGAAATAAAAAACGTTCGCAAATATTAATTTGCGAACGTTTTTTATTTTTTTGATGTGAATCAAGACTCAATCAAGCATCTCGATGAAGTATGAAGAAAAAATAGCCGAGCAACTATCCCGATACTCCATCCTTATTTGTTTTTATTCTGTTTGCGTCGTCGAATCTCTTGTTCGATTAGTTTCAGTTCACGACTCGTTTGTCCTTTCACCGACGAATTTTCTTCGGCCCTCCTAAACAGGTATGGCATCATTGTTTTCACTTCGCCGTAGGGGACATATTTCACGACGTTGAAGCCATTTGCCGCCAGATTGTAGGTGAGATTATCGCTCATCCCATAGAGTTGTGAAAAATAGATGGAAGGATGGTTTCTCTCGAGTCCTTTCGAGTCGATGAGAGATGCGAGGAGTTGGGTGCTTTCTTCGTTATGTGTGGCCACCATAAAGTCGATTGTATCGACATTTTCCACAAAGTAGTGAATAATTTTATTGAAATCCCGATCTGTGGAGGCTTTGTCCGGTTGGATGGGCGAGGGGTAGCCCATTGCGGCAGCACGTGCTCTTTCTTTTTCCATATATGCTCCCCGAACGATTTTCAGCCCGAATTTAAACCCTTCATCAAGTGCTATTTTGTGGTGATGCATCAACCGCTCAATCGAATCTGTTCGATACATTTGGTAGGTGTTTTGCACGATGGCTTTTTCTTTGTTGTATTTACGCATCATTTCTATCACCAAATTATCAAGTACAGGTTGAATCCAGGTCTCTTCGGCATCGATCAGAATAGGAACATTCAATTCGAACCCGCGTTTGAATATAGCGTCCACTCGGTCAATGATACGTTGAAATTCCGATTTCTCATCGGACGTCAATTTGTTACCCTCGCTTACTTTCTCCAATAAATGGAAACGTCCGATTCCGGTGATTTTGAATGCGCTGAAAGGAACCTCCCGATGGATGTGAGCATACTCAATCGTACGTATTACTTCGTTGGTGGTGGCATCGAATATAGCATCGTCTTCTTCGCCCTCGAGTGCATAATCGAGAATAGTACCTACGTTTCGTTGAGCCAGTTTTCGAATGGTTTGGGCGCAATCTTCGATGGACGTTCCTCCTACGAAATGCCGGTAGATCGTGTTCTCGATAATCTTTTTCACCGGAAGATGAAGTGCAAAAGCGAAATTGACGAGATATTTACCTGTCTTCACAAGAGCGGCATTGTTCATCACTCTGAAGAGTTGGTGAGTTTGTCGCAGGTCGGAGTTTGATTGATTGGCGAAAGCGATTTCCAGGTTTTGGAAATCGACAGTGTTAGCATTGGACTGAGGCATGAGTTTTTTGATAAAAGTATTTAGATTGATTTTCGGCAGCAAAAATAAGTAAAATTCTATTCTGATTGATTTTTACCGGGAAATTTATTCTGTCGGCAAGCTTTCATTATGACATTTATATCGACGTCCAAGAGGAAAAGTTTCCCCTCATCATTACCCTGTCGTTAAATCATTAAATCATATTGGCTGTGCACGATTCAAAATTATCACGTATTTTTGCAGTATTTCGGAGTTTATCGAAATAATGGAACATTATATGAATAGAAAGGATGTCAGTGGTTTTATTTTGACAGGGGGTAAGAGCTCACGAATGGGCACCGATAAGGGTATGCTGTTACTCGATCGAAAACCTTTGGTGCTGCATACTCTCGAAACGCTTGATGAAGTCGCCGAGCAAACAATGATCAGTGCCAATGATTCTGCGTACGCTCAATTTTCGCATCCTGTCGTGAAAGATGTATTTCGCGATATCGGCCCAATGGGTGGAATCTATTCATGCCTTCGGCAATCTGTAACGGAATTTAATGTTTTTTTGTCGTGCGATACGCCATTTGTTCCATCAGCTTTGTTTGTTTTATTATTGCAACATATCGGTAACTCTTCATGTGCCCTGCCGGTGCATGACGGAAATAGAATTGAACCTCTTTGTGCAATTTATCGAAAAAGTTGTGCGGAAACCTTTGCCGAATTGATAGAAAAGGGCTGCTACAAGATGCACGATGCCATTGATCGATTAGGCTATGCTGCTGTAGAAATTGACAATAGGAGTACGTTTTATGATCGTCATTTGTTTTTCAATATAAATACTCTCGATGATTATAAGTTTGCCCTCCAATATATAGAAGATAAAAAACTTTAAAAAACAATTCATCAAATGCTTTCTGTTCCTAATCTGTTTCTTGTTGGCGGCAATTCACGACATTCCGGCAAAACCACTTTAGCTTGCGATGTAATTCGAAAGTTCTCCTCCGATTTTGAGGTAACTGCTTTCAAACTTACGCGCATACATCCTGCCGAGAAGGAAATGCATGGCAATCATCGAAGTGAAAGCGAATTTTCCGGATATTCCATTATGGAAGAGGCGGATGATGATTCTTCAAAAGATACTTCCCTGATGCTTCAATCCGGAGCGCATAAAGTGGTGTATGTTCGCGCAACGGATGGATATCTACAACAGGCTTTTGAAGAGTTTCGCGCGAAATACGATCATGGACAACCATTGGTGTGCGAAAGTCGCGGACTACGCGATGTGGTTGTTCCCGGAATTTTTGTGATGATGATGCGAATACCTACTTGGGGACCGCCAAAAGAGGTAGATCAATATTTACATATTGCCGATAAAATTTTTTATTTCGATCAGAGTCGTGATGTCCAGTTAGAATGGATCAACCGATTACAGTTCAAAAACGGGCAATTTTACTTTTCATATTCAAAATAAGACTCAATTTCGCTTATCAATTTTTCGGGTTTGGATTCGGATACGTTGTAAATCACCGAAGGATACAGATTCCATTTATGGATGACGTCATATAAAAATTCAAGGCGTACGGACAATATAATAAACAGCTCCTTTTCGAGCGGAAGTGACCTTAATTCGTCGTACCAACCACCTCCATCGAGTTCCAGTTTTCCTATCTCGTCAATCATCAATAAGTTTGCCTGTGAAGCATGTGCAATAGCTTTTCGCCCAAACTCTAATCCTTCCGGGTCAATGGAAAAGGCACCGATTCTCAATCCCATATCTTCATTGTCTTTTTTCAAAAGAGACCGTTCTTCGCAGTTTGATATATTTACGGCACTATAGGCTGTAATCTCCCCGTTATCGATAATTTTTCTTGTATAAACACCCCCTACATCAAAGCCTCGTTTTTTCAGTTCAGTTGCAGTTTCGCTCATAAAACGGGTTTTGCCGCTTCCTTTTTCCCCTGTCACGATTGCTATGGATGCAAGTTGGTGTTGTCGAGCTTCTATTTCATGCATTCTGTACTCGGCATACGACAAAAAATTACGAACAATGTCGATGGGATTACTAAAAATCTTTTTCAAGTTAGGTACCAAAGCGATCATATTGGGTAAGCTTTCAACGGACAAGTCGAGCGCTGTATAAAGAGAAACGAGAGATTCTCGTTGGAATATTTTTTTGACTTTCGGGCTATAGAGTTCAGTACCAATAACCGAAAAACCGATAACGACTACTATTGCCCGTACATTCATTTCGAGTCCTATCAGCGCTCCTTCCCATAGCGAGATATTGCCTTGAAACCGCGAAAAGGATACGGCTGCAATCACCGTAATGATGAAAAACGAAATCCACAAACGGGGTTGCGCCAGTCGGCGCAAAGCTGATTTATAATGCATTATCCAGCTTGCAACGATGGCAATGCTCAAACCAAACCAAAATTCGAGGGGTATAAAATTGGCTGTTGTAAGTACGGCAACGATTGCCAATATGTCGAAAATCAACCATGCGGTTGCGAAAGGAAATTGAGAATATTTGGCTGCGAATGGAAGATTGTTATTGTTTTTTTCTGCAAACATCCGTGGTTTCAAATCGGACGATTCGAGGCGTTGCCCGATGAAGATACCGGCAATGGCAGTACCTAAACCCAACAAAACATACACGACCAGCAACAAAACGATAGGAGCCCAAACCAGATCAATGTCGGTGTGCAATTGTTTTTGGGCATACAACATGATGCTTTCGTAAAGTTTTACCAGATTGTATCCGTAAGCGATTATTTTGCTGATGATAGCTTGCACCAAATTCCACGACATAGCCAGAATGGCACCGATTATCAGCCCAATTCGGTTTTTTCCAAACAACCTGACTGACGCTTCGAGTAGGAGTGCTTCACTGAAGATGGCAATCATTGGTCCAAAAATCACTGCACTTGGCGACATTGTTTTCAGCAAGGCACAGATAATGCCTGCACGCCAAAACAAACCCTTTTCTTTCCATCGGTAGCTTGCCGATATAAGAATGATCAATCCAATGGCGGTCAGGATGTGTCCGCTGAGTGGCACCCTGAGGTTATGCAGAAAACTGCCCCACACGATCTCAACCGAAGCCCACATCGAACCGATGATGGATGCTTTGATCCATTGTTCATTCAGAGTTGTTTTTGTTGGCATTTGTTTGCGTATGGAATAGTGTTTTTAATTTAGTTCGAATACAAGTTTCGTAAAATAATTTCTTCCTGCTTCGGGATACCCTTCGGCATAAGCATAGTTTGTGTCGAAAAGGTTTTTTATCCCTGCATAAAGAGTGAATTGTTTCCAAGAAAGTGAACCCTGCAGATTGAATAGATGAAATTCGTCGGCCGTGATGCCGTAGGAACGGCTGTATCGGCGGGAATAGTATTCGTGAGTAAGGCTTACTTTTGCCCAATTTATCGGCTGGTACGACAGATTGCTCCATGTTTTGTGTTTGGGAACATCCGTGAATCGCAATTCGGGGTTTGTCTTGTTTTTTTGAATGATAAAAGAGTAGGAGGTGGTTAAATCCAAATTTTTCAGAATCAAATAGTGCAAACTCACATCAAATCCACTGAAGCGGGCTTCTCCGGCATTCCGTATCTGAGTCAGATTTCCTTCTATGCCATCTACGGATTGAATGACATCGTGCAGACGAATATAGTACATTGAACTGTTGAACGACAAGTTTTTTGACACTTCGTATTGGAGCGAAATATCGATATGTGTGGCTTTCTCGGGTTGCAGATCGGGGTTCGGGAGTCCTTGTCCCATCTTGTACGAATAGCGTTCTTTGAGCGTGGCAAACCGAGTTTTTTGAGCTACGTAAGCCGACATCGAAAATTGTTGGGTAGCTATCCAGTTGGCCGATAGTTGTGCGTTCACTGCCTGATGCGAATTTTGGGGAAATTCGGTAATCCCTTCATCTGTAACTTGATCTTCTTCTTTCAGACTTTTTTGTCGAGCATAAGACAATCCTCCGGTCAATGACCATTTTTCGTTTATCAAATACCGATCGTCCAATCCCGCACTCCACACAAAATCGCTGTTGGTCAGCTGCGGATTCCCTTCGTTGTGCGATTTGTGTTCGTTTCGATTGATCTGAACCGAAAAATTCAATTGATTGTTTGCTACGGATGTATTTGACAGAATCACATTTCCACCTAAATTTCGATCGTTGTATATGCTTGTAAAGGCATATTTCTTATTCTGCGTGGTGTATGATTGGTCGTCGTAGCTTTTCATCACGTTGTAGAATTTGTCTGCGTAAATACTTGTCTTGATATCGTTGTTTGTGTTTATTTTGTTTTTTGAAATAAAATACAGACTTTGTCTTTCCCATACGGGCCACTGCCAAAATCGGGTCGATTGCTTGTCATCGATACCACTGTATGGCGGATTTCCTTTTGCATTGTTCTGATATTGATAGTTGAGGGTGAACTCCTGATCCGGTGCAGCAATGTATCCGATTTTCAGATTTACTTTCCGGAAATCCGAATAAGAATTATCCCTCTCTCTGTCAGACTGATAGGTTGTAGGTTGGTAGCTATGCGATAGCATAAAATAGTCGGTGTGGCGTTCGTAATAACTCCCCTGCACAAAGAACTTTTCCCCTCTGCTTCCGGCATTTATCCCATATTCGTAAGTGTTGCCGCTCCCCAATCCGGTTATGGCTTGCACATTCACTTTGTCGGTAGGTTGAAAACTTACAAGGTTGATGCTTCCTCCGATGGTGTTGGGCCCGAGCGACATCGGTGCGATTCCTTTCGTAAGCGAGACTTGAGAATAATCGAACGTGGAGAGTTGCCCCAAATCGATATCTCCGTCGTAAGGCATTTGCAGAGGAATGCCATCCACGAAAACGGGAATACCTCTGATATCGAATCCCCGAACGATAATTGTTGGCTCGAAGCGCCCTCCCATGTTGGCGAAAATCACCGACGGAACAGATCTCAAAGCTTCACTCACATTTATATTGTTCATTTGCAGATTCAGAGTTTGGCTGACTGTATTGTTTGTTCTCGGTGCAAGTACAATGATTTCACCCAGTTGAAAGGTATTCGAGATTTTGGTTGTATCTATCTCTTCTGCGTTTAAGACACGCAAGATTAAACAAGTAAACAGTAAAGTTAAATTTGCTCTCCTCATTATTTCGTTGTTGTGATTCGTTATTCCTGATATGAATAACGAAAAGTAAAAAAATATTATTCTGTTGTCAAGTTGATGGAATGAATAAATTGATCTAATTGTTTTTCAATTTTATCAAATTCCAGAATTAACCATTTCCCGTAGGGTGTCAATTCTGACAGACCTCCGTTTTTTCCGCCCCGTTTCATTTCCACTATTGGTTGTTCGGCAGTTTTGTTCATCGAATAGATCATGTAATATGCTTTTCGATAAGAAAGATTGAGTTCTTCGGCTGCTTGTCGAAGCGAGCCATATCGATCGATTTGTCGAAGCAGCTGCATCTTTCCTTTGCCGAGAAGCGATTTCCCGTTGTATGAAATCCAGAATTTGATTTCTATTTTATAAGGATCATTCACTTGTATAAGAGGACTAAAAGGATGACCGATATTACAATCGAAAGATACGTATGGTAAATCGTGAAGATATACCATACGCTCTCTTCGAGGATCAATCAAAAAATTTGAATGAGAACAATTGATCGATCATTCAATCCGGTACACAATTCATTTTATGTAATCCAATCCTGTACGCGTTGTTTTTTTCTTGTTTGGCGGAATGAAGTAAACGCTCGGTTTCGTTCCCAATTCCGGATGAAGTGTTTCAACCGGATTCTCGCGAATGAGTTTCGAAACATCGCTGTCTTCATCGTTCAGGTCGCCAAAAAAGCGAGCGCGTTCCGGACAAACATCAATGCAGAAAGGATTCAATCCCTGATCGATACGTTCCACACAAAACGTACATTTTTCCACTACACCCTGATATCTTGGCGTGACCTCATCCGAACCGAGTTGAACATCGTAATGCTCATATTGGGGCTCTTTAAGGTTTGGCAGACGTACACCATACGGACACGCTTCAACACAAGCCCGACATCCAATACACTTGTCGTAATCGATCAGAACAAGATTGTCTTCTTCTCTCTGATAAGAAGCTCCTGTCGGGCAAACATCAACACATATCGGGTTTTCGCAATTCTGACAATTCAACGGGATGGAATAGCGCATGGGGTGAGTGTATGTACCCCCCGCGGTATCAATGTGGTTGCCGCCCACTGTGATTACCCTGTTCCACCACAAACCATCCGCCAAATTGTTTTTTATCTTACAAGCAACCGCACAGGTCTGACATCCCACACAGCGGGTCAGGTCAATCACCATTCCCCAATGTTTTTTCTTATTTTTATTTGCCATAATTTATTTCCCTTCCCATTTTTTCACTTCTACCAAGGCATCGAAAAACGACATGCCGTAGTGAACCGTATTGATATGATTTTTAGTTAATTCCTGGTATCCACCTTCTTTGAATTGATGACGCTGCCAACCTTTGGGAATTGCTGCACCTCCGTCGTTGATGGAATCGTCCACCACGAGTCGTACAACGCAATGACCACGGTCGTTGAATACGGTAACGTAATCGCCATCTTTAAGCCCTCTTTTACTCGATTCCTTTTGATTGAGATAGACCACTGGTTCGGGATCCATTTCTCGTAATGCCGGAACGTCATAAAAAGTAGTATGCACACGCCATTTTGTATGGAGTGTAGCTAAGGCGAGCGGATATTTTTTTATCAGCGGATTATCAATCCATGCTTCTGCTGGTGGCACAAAATGAGGCAATGGATTATGACCTTCGTTGACAGGCAACTGCAATGCAGGCATACTTTTGGGGAATACAGTTGCCACACCTTCCGAATAAAATTCGGCCCTGCCTGTTCGCGTATAGAATACGCCATCAGCAAATGGAAGCGCATTCGGATCGGAAAGCCGGGCTATTCCGTTTTCCTTAAACTCTTTTAATATCCTATCTTTATGATCTCCAAAAAGATTGCCCAATACATCGAGGATTCCATCGATTTGATCTTTTGCATCTCCCTTGAAATATTCGCCCCAACCCATTTTTTGAGCTAACAGCTTGAAAATATCCCAATCGCCTTTACTTTCACCCATCGGTTCAATGGCTTTCTCCATGCGCATGACGTAAGGATGAAGTCCGCCTACGATATCGTCGTTTTCGAACCAGCTGGTGCAAGGAAGGAACAAATCGGCCTGTCGAGCCGTATCGGTCATGAACATATCGATGCAGCAAATAAAATCGAGTTTATCTTCGCTGAACATCTCATCGATGGTAACTTTTTGTTCGGCATGATTGCTCACCATATTGCCGGTAGTCAAGATCAAACCTTTGATAGGCCAATCTTTCGGAACCGGCTCTTTACCGGTTGGTCCGGCAAGAGGATTGGCCGGATCTTTGGGCTCCCACATATTTACTTTTCCGGTAAGAATAGCCTGTTGCAGCAATACGAAATTCAACAATTCGGCCATTGTGCCTGAAGGTGAAGTCCACGGGCCCATTACGGCATCCGATATGGTAAACTGTAAAGCACTTTGTCCCATTGCACCGAGAGGAGAGGCTCCTTTTTTGGCTATTTGACCGGTGATGACACCCAATGTTGCAATGCCTCGACCAACTTGGTCTGCATTATCCCATCGATCAACTCCAAATCCTGTATAGATGGTTGAAGGGGTATTTGTTGCATAAATTCGAGCAATTTCTACAATTTTATCGGCAGGGACAAGTGTCAATCTTTCGGCTTCAGCCGGTTTGTATTTGTCCGCTTCATCTTTCAGCATTTGCAAAGCCGTTTTCACCTGCAATTTTGATCCGTCATGCAGCGTAACGTCGAAAGTGCCCAATAAGGCAGGATTTGCAACCGTTTCCAATGCTATAAGTTTATTCGAATCGGCATCCATTGTCAGATATCCGGCATTATCGCTTCCGTCGATATCGCTTTGACGCAGGAAAAGTCCGTTGTCCTGACGAACAAGGAAGGGTGCAACGGTGTGTTTAATGCAATAATCTCGATCAATCAGGTTCTCTTCGATAATTACCTGAATCATCGATAAAGCCAAAATGGAATCAGATCCCGGACGAACGCGAACCCACTCGTGCGATTTGGCAGCCGTTTCGCTGTAACGGGGATCAATGCAAATCAGTTTTGCCCCATTCTCCAATGCATCGAGCACGAAGTGCCAGTTGTGCACTTGTGAGTCGGTAATGTTTGTACCCCAAAAGATGATGGTTTTGGCATAGCTCAAATCTTTCGGTTCGGGACCCAAAAAAAGGGACGCCATTCCTCCGGCCATATTGGCCACGACTTGCGACATACCTGTGGGCATTCCGAAATCGACACCATCTACCACGACAGTTCCTTCAAAAAGGTTGGCAAAGCGTTTGATGGCGCCGGGCATACCGCCATTTATGGCTGCATAGCTACCCGACCAGGGTAAAAATGCAACGGCTTTTGACCCGTATTTTTCTTTGATTTTATTTAAATTGTCGGCCAAAATATCGATGGCTTCGTCCCAAGTAATTTGTTCGAATTTGTTTTCGCCACGTTTGCCCACTCGTTTCATCGGGTGAAGGATACGGTCTTTGCTGTTGACGCGCTGCGGGTGCGATAATCCTCGCAGGCAAATACGATTGTAGGAAGGATCGGGAAAAGGAGCGGCCGATGTCTGAACCAGTTTTCCATCTCGAACGTGAGCATATAATCGGCAGTTCATCCAACAGTTGGGAACGCATGCCGAGAATTTTTTTATTTCTGTACTCATATCAGTAATTTTTTCTATTATTAAATTAAAGGTGAAACGCGATAACCGGCAATCAATTGACTGTATCGGAACATAAAACTCCCCAGTATGGTGCAGATGCCGCTCCAAAGCAGAACGGTAAATTCATTACTTCTTGTTGCCAACAGCAGAATGGGAACAACGATCCCTATTATTTGCGAAAACCAAAACCAACCGGCAGCTTTCCCTTTCAACAAACAACGAATGGATACTTCGATGCACGGATTGCCGACACTTTTTCGTTCAAAAATATAAAGAACAGTCGTTGCAAGCGTCACCACAAGAGTTGTAATAAACGAAATGTAGAAAATTTCGGGAAGATAATCTCCATTCAAAGCTCCCATCAATCCCAACAATCCGAAGCTGCTGGTAAGAGCTAATTCAAAAAACAATACCGGCGTTAGAATGCTGTTCCAAAAAGGAATGTTTTTAGAATAAAAAAGCACAAATCCGGGATAAATCATAATGATGAAAGCAAAGAAAATGGACAGAACGATGAGAATCCGACTGAAAGCATCGGCTTCTGAAAATACCGCATCCGACCAGGGGAGCGAAGGAATCAGACCGGGAAGGACGTAAAGAACGCCCATTCCGAGAAATACAAAGTCCGAAATGGCTCCTCGCGAAATCCATGCATTTTTAGGCTTGAGTAATGAATTTAAAAATCGGAAAGGCTTTCCCAAATCGAGTATCAGAATAATTCCACCGATGCCGACCAAAACCAATCCGACGATATCAATGGCATTCATTCCCAATAATAGTCCGCCTCCGCTGAACCCTAAAAACTGCCTTAAACAAAAAACGCCGCTTCCGATGCCCATCGCCCAAAACCAAATGGCATGCCAAATTCGCCAATGGGTTTGTGGAAGATAGTGAAGTGCAAATCGGTCAGCAGGACGTTCGTTTTCAATAATGCTTGGTGTTATTGTCCACATAGTATTTCCTCCCTGTTAAAATTGTTATGTATTTGATTTTTAATAATTGAATGCGATTTTTTCTTAAGCTGTGATCATTATTATCGGTAATAATCGGTGACAAATCTTATATCGATTTCAAAGATAGTATATAGACTATAATTATCAAATAAAATTTGGCATTTTTCTTTGAAAAAGAATTAATATTTATATTACTATATGATTTTTTATGTGTAAAAGTAAAAATATTGTCGTTTAGACATAGCTGGTTTTGTTAATGGCGTTTTTGGCTAACCCATGGTTGATTAATAATTGATAATGAGGAAAAAATGAAAGAAGAGAAATACCACAACTCTTCAAGTTCGGAAATTTGCGCTATTAAGGAAGAAGTCAGAAGTGAGAGGAATATCATAACCCCTGTGCTGCCTGGCGGCAGCACTTGTCCCCTTAAGATAAGGGGACGGCTATGGTAAACATGATCCCAAAACTATTCCCCTCTTAAGATAAGAGGGGTACCGCCGAAGGCGGGGAGGTGTTATGATGTAATGGATAATGGATAATTGACAATTAACAAGAAATAGAGAAATGGGAAGTAGAGAAATAAGAATTTAAAATTACGAATTTTCGTTTTGTTTGTTCTTTTTTCGCCGGTGTGGATATTCATTTGTACAGCGGCAATAGTTCTGTTTTTCAGGCAGAGAGATTGCAGGGATGTCTTCGTCCGCAGGTCAGTGACCTGCGGTTATGAAGGTTATTGCCTTTCAGGCAAAAGTGAGCCGGTGAATTGAAAACTTCGACTGTGATGGATATTCCTGTATTCGAGGGTGTTTTGGCTTGAAAAGCCGAATTTTCATAACCGCAGAATTTATTCTGCGGCATGAATCGTCGTCAGAAACCTGCCTGGAAGGCAGAACTTTTATTTGCCACGAAGGCGCAAAGACGCGAAGTTGGCTTCGTCCTCAGAATATCATAACCCTTGCACTGCCTGGCTAGTTGCAGATAGAATTCATCGGTAAATCAATAAATCATCGAATCGGTAAATTATCGACTAATTCCAACCTCCATCCCCCAAACTCCAACCTTCAATCATGTTCACATTCTTTCACTTTTATAATTGTGATGTTTTGTTAATAAAATTGTACTATATTTTGCCGTGAGCTTTTGGCAGGATATTAATCTTTCTGTTTCAGAAGATTAGTTGTGTGTTCTTGAAGTAAAAATTCATCGATTCGGCAACAAAATTGCCCTGTCAGAAATGTAGAAAACGCGTTTGACTCCGACGGACCTGTTTTCTACTTTGTAGAAACCACGTTCGACTTAAAGAATGTTATATCTACTTTGTAGATTTCGCAAATGTGAATGAAAACGTCCAATCTTGTTAACATTCTATAGGGATTCGGTGCCAAATTGCCCAATATTGAAGTGCAGAAAGTACAACTTTGTCCGACGAATATACTTTCTACAAAGTAGACGGAGCAATTTTGTCCGCCGATTGCCCCGTCTATACTTCTGAAAGGTACATTTTCGAGCCAAATTGCCTTTTCTGTTAACATGCTATAGGCATTTTTTGGCTAAAACATGTAATCTGCAACGTAGAAACCATGACTTTTTGTGACGGACATGCTTTCTTCACTCCAAGATGACAGGTCACGACAGGTCAATCGTGTCATTTCGAAGTGAAAACGGGGGTTCATTCCTCGCCGAACGTGTCATCTTTGAGTGAAGATGATGGGATTTGGGTGGATATAGTGTTAATTTAGCCCCGTTATTTAACGATTTTCTACGGATTTGTTTCATCACGAAGTGTAGAAACCACAATTTTTTCGGCTGATGTAGTTTTCCGCGAGTGCGGACAATGGGTTTTCTCCGAAAATAGAGTCATTCTTGTGTGTTACCGGGCACTTCTTTGGGAATAGAAGGGTCATCTATATAATAGGAGAATATCGAAACGGGATTGATTGCTTATTTTTTCACAAGTAAATCTGTCAATGCGCTTTCGAGGGATGGAAAAAGAAAGTTGTATCCCGAAGCTATGATTTTATCGGACGACACTCTGCTTCCCTCCAAAAGAAGGGAAGACATCCGGCCGAACATTATTTTCATTGCCAATGACGGAATAGCCGGTGCCCAAAATGGTTTTTTCAGAACATGCGCCAA
>Ga0208824_1000052_pt1 | contig 129489 bp, 135 predicted proteins | sample AD_JPNTR3_MetaG_FD_184447 | JGI IMG/M metagenome (GOLD analysis project Ga0208824, IMG submission 184447) | Active sludge microbial communities of municipal wastewater-treating anaerobic digesters from Japan - AD_JPNTR3_MetaG (SPAdes) (version 2) | ecosystem: Engineered > Bioreactor >...
TCGAACTTTCCAAGATCAAGAAGATTCGATTGGTGACGGGAGAGACGATTATAACTGAAATTTCAAAGAAACAGAGAACTATCCTGGATGCACTCGGACTATGTGCTTAAACTACCCGGAAGTCAGGGATCTTGGTTTCCGATACACATTTTAGGGTAGCGTGCATGATAGCATCATAGAAATCGGATGATGCAGTATGGCTGAGGAGAATAAGGAAATATCAAAAAACATCGATGAAGATCTTGAAAAAGTCCTGGAATTCATGAAATCGAGGCTGGATGTAGTCCCGGATTACATTAAACTACTTCAGCATGGCGATCTCCTTGAACGTACAAAGTCTGCTGATGCACTCGGTGAGATCGGGGATGTCAGTGCAGTTCCTGCTCTTATTGAAGCGCTGGACGATGAATCAGCCGAGATCCGATACCTGGCAACCAAATCTCTTGGAAAGCTGAAGGATAAACGCGCAGTAGATCCTCTCATCCATGTTCTGACCTCCGAGGACAAATGGGTTCGCCATGGTGCTGCAAAAGCTCTTGGATTGATCGGTGATCCCAAGGCGGTTGATGCACTCATCCCTCTCCTCAAGGACCGTTACCACGATGTCCGTGCGCATGCTGCCTGGGCACTGGGTGAGCTCGGGGACCCGCGGGCGATTGAATCCATTACCCCGTTGCTGAAAGATGAAAAAACCGATGTGCGGAAAGAGTCAGAAAAAGCCCTTGAAAAATTAAGATCTAAGAAAGTGTAACACGGCTCTTTTCTTTGAAGGATTCCCGTCTTCAGAAAAAGCTTTGCGAAAGATTCTGGTAACCAATACGTGGCAACAGGCGAGGAGGAGGGAAAGGATCATACAACTACCGATATTTCTGGGAAACCATGTTCATCACCATGCTGCGCTCTCATAATCAGGCTGAAAAAAACAGAATGGAAAATCATTTACTCCGTCCACGTTTCCCACGTGAAAGAAATAAAATATCCTTTTAATTGAGTTATAAAAAAAACCTCCAGACGGTCGTTTGAGGTGTGGAAGAAAAACAAAGCCCGGGGGCATTGAACCTAGGTTAGAATGCGAGGGAAGGGATTTGAACCCTAGAACTCCTACGAGACGGACCCCTCAAGCCCGCGCCTTTGACCTGGCTCGGCAACCCTCGCATGTTTGCCATAATATGGAGGGCGTTGATCTAAAATAATGTATCCATCCGAAGGAACAGGGATACGATGCCAGTTATGCATGAGAATGTGAAGGGATGGTGCCAGGAGAATGTCGTTTTACTGACAGCGATGTATAAATATGGCCGGTGCCAAGAGTTATCCCTTTATGTGGTCGGATATCATCAGGGAATTTTCAGACTCCCCCTCGCAGGGCCGAGTGGCACGGTTCCTGCTCGAGAATGGTTTCGGGGTGAACGGGAAGGGCAGGATCACCTGCAACAGCATCGAGATCCCTGCCACTCATATCGCCAAAGCCATCGGGACAGACCGGAGAGTGGTCGATGCGACGGCCCGGCGGATCCTCAATGCACCGCCTCTCCGGGAGGTCTTCACCAACATCCGTGCCACCCCGGACCTTTCGCAGCTCACCGTCCCCCTGGGGCTCTCATCCATCACCATACTCCCGCAGGATGCCCGGGAAAAGGGCATCGTCAGCGCGGCGGTAGGGGTGGTGTCTGGCAAGAACCTCACCATCCGGCAGATCTTCGTGACCGACCCCCAGCTCTCAGAGGAGCCGCGCCTGGTCATCATTGTCGAGGGTGAGATACCGGGAGAAGTAATCGAAGCCATCCGGAAGCTACCCCAGGTAAAGCAGGTTATCCTCTAACCACTCACGAACGCCTGAACTGCTCCGTCTCAAGCCATAACCGGTAGATACGGTACCTGACCATTTTGTCAAGGTACAGCGATGCCGCGAGCCTGTCGTGGATGGATATCCTTTGCCCTCCCTTGACCAGGTTATCAGCACTGGCCACGATCTTCTCCTCGATAGTCTCTGGCATGCAGTCCACCGGAAGGAGCCGAAGCAGGGTACATTCATCAGCGGTAAGCCCGGCGCCGGTGTGCCGCTCGACGATCCGCACGATCTCTTCGGGGATCCCGTTATCCCGGCACCAGACCGCCCCGTCCTGTGCATGGGAGATGGCAGGGGAAATGCCCCTGCCGATATCATGGAGCAGCGCCCCAGCATTGACAAGGGCCCTGTCGGCTACCTGTGACTGGTCACAGAACTCGAGCGCAAGATCTCTGACCTCGTGGCAGTGTGCAATCACCCGTAAGCTGCACCCGGCCGCACGGAGCATCTCGTCATAGTACGCATCCCCGTCAGGCATGCCCGAGCGTCTCTTTTATCGCCTCGATACGTTTCTTGAGGGCACGCAGCAGGATCTCATTATCGAAGTGCTCCAGCGTCTGATCGCATGATGGGCAGATAAATTCGAAGTCGAAGGCCTGGTTGAAGGTATAGTGCATGCTGCAGGCCTTGCAAATGTAAAAATCGTTCTCTTCCTCAAACCGCTCCCGCGCCTCGAGTTTCTCGAGAATGGTCTCGAGATCGTCCTGTATGACCTCATAGATCATGTCCATCCGCAGGTGCCAGAGATAGGTGAGCCATCCGGTTTCGTTGTTCTTGATTCTCCGGTATTCTGCAAGGCGTTTCTCGTATAGTGTATAGAGGGAGTGTCGGACGGAATTGAGATTGATGCCGGTCTGGGCAGCGAGCTGTTCATCGCTCCACTCGCCCTCCTGTGGGAATTTTTCCAGGAGGTTGATCCCCTCCTCGCCGATCAACCTGAGCAGATATGCTTTTATAGCCGGATTTTCCAGGATCTCATCCATAAAGCCTTCCATCTGTATATTGACGGACTGTCTGAAAATGCTTGTGCAGGAGACGCATCGCCTCCCCTTCGGTCGACCCCCAACCGTAGACGCTAATGACAGCCTGCCCCTCCTCAAATGCGGTTCCAGGCCAGGGAATGTCCGAGACAATGGGTGCGAGCCGGGAGAGGTCCCTATGCATGGTGAAGGAGCGATCTGCGAAGAGTATCTTGCGTGCTGATACCTGCAGGCAGGATGGTTTTTTTGCCGGAAGACTCCCCCTGCATGCCGCAAGGTGGAGAGAGAAGAGATTGATACCGGTAGCCATCTCGACCGTGTCGAGCGTTGCCTGGAACCGGGGGTTTATCTCGATGGCATACAGCTCGTCCCCGGCGATAAAATCTATGCCCAGCGTCCCGACACAACCGCTTGCCGAAGCAATTCGTTCTGCAACCTGGATCAGCGCATTGTGGCGGGGGTCGAGAAAAGGGGTGACCGACCCGCAGTAGCCATATGAAGCACTACCCGATCCCCTGAGCATCTGGCGGTTCGCTGCGATGGCAACCGCACGGGTGCCGTCCGCAATGCAGCAGACCGAACAGGGTGCCCCGGAGACTACTTCCTCGGCAAGCGCCGGGGGGTCGTTGAACTCCGCCCGCCAGGCTTCAAGCTCGGTGGCGGAACTGACAATCCGGTTCCTCCAGCCGCCCGAACCGCGCCGGGGCTTCAGCATCGCGGGAAAACGGTGAGGGGAGAGCAGCATGGGCGTGCGGACCCCGATTTCATCGAAGAATTGGTGGGTTGTCAATTTATCGAGGAACCTTTGCACCTTTTCAGGAGCTGTTCCATAGAGGTTCCGGGATGGCAGCAGCTCGGCGCCTGATGTGGCAATCACGATGTCGGGTGCGTGTCGCCGGGCCATCTCTTCGACTGCAGGCAATATCCCATCGATTTCGTCAAAACGGACGCTCTCCCTGGTATATAAAGAGAGGTCCCGGTCGGAGAAATGATCGACGGCGTATACTTCGTAACCGGCAGCAAACGCGGACTGGGCCACATGGCGGGTGGAAAACCCGGCCACCAGCACCTTCAATCCCATCGTTCCTCGGTACACTTCATGTCCCTGCTCGGGACAACCCGGATCCGTGCACCCGGGAATTCTGAACAGAGTTCCGTTCCCTGGAAGAACCGGTCCAGAAAAACCGCAAGGCTCGATATCTCAGAATGAGGCTGGCCGGTTACCGCGATGTTGTAATCGGCAAGACCGTAGATCTCACCGGGCACCTTTTCCGCCCCGACAACAACGAGAACGCGGTTATGGGAACGGATCTCCTCTTCACGGTCCTGGATACGTTCGCCGTACATGGTCAGGTGGACAACCACGCCACCGGCTTCTTTCCATTCCCGGATGCACCTTTTCCAGGAGATGTGGTCCCTGACGAAAAAACCACCGCCCCAACGATTGACGACATCGGTAATGCTCTCTACCACTCCTCGGTCGTTGGCGGCAAGGTACATCCCGTCTGCGCCGAATGCCCGGGCGGCGAGCCCGACATGGGTGGTGACCCGCTGGTCGCGTTCCGGCCGGTGTCCAATCCTGAGGACTGCCAGGTGCGCCATTCACTCATGCCCTTTTTTCAACCGGATAACCCCGCCCTCGAACGTTATCGGTGATTGGAGGTCATATCTGGATTGGCACTTGAGGAACATCTCCTGGACCGAGAGAACCCGGCATCCTCCGGTCTCCTGCGAGATCAGCATCGACTGCTCGAGCCGCCCGAGCGATTGCTCGATTTCCTCGGTCCTGCATCCAATCCTGTTGGCGAGGGCCTCCTTGTTCTGGCAGGGATCCTCGATGAGGAGATGGTAGACCCCCCAGTCCAGGTCTTCATCTTTCACGTATACTCATTCCACGAATACCAGAATATAGTTTTTTTTGCCCTGTGGAAAACCTTCAGGAAGGAAATTGTAAGTGTCTGTGGATGTTAAAGACAATCAATTTTCCTGAGATTTCTTTTACCCGAGTGAGGAAGATCCTTGAGGTGAGTTGATTCTATAACGCAAATCGCGACCTGGATAAACCTGATAATCGAGCTCCCTGATTTCTTGTTTGTCTCATTAATTGACATATCAAATTATGGAGACGCTAATTTCAGATCTTATCTTCAGATCTTTTGGTCGTCGTTACGTGCCTTGTTGTTTAGGATTTCTACAGAGTCGTTTTTTAGAGATTCAGGTAGGATATCATTTTCTCCACAGAGTGTCGAGCTCTAGGGAAGTGAATGATGAAGAGCCCCTCCCCTACCCCGTGCTGACCGGTATCGCCGATGCTTTACTTGAGAAGGGGGAGGACGACCCTGAAGTCCTTGCCGTGAGCCTTGAACGGCTCGACCCGCGGATACGGGAAGATCTCTTTGCGTCCGACCTCCTGAACGCCTTCCAGATCTTCTATTTCTATTTCCGCGAGAATCCCGGTGACCTCGAAGCCGAACGGCTGATGCTCCAGCCTGGATCTGCCCTCGTGACCGGGGTGGTGGTTGCCGAACGCGAGTCCTGCGAGGTTATCTTCCTGGTTGCAGGTGGATCGCCGGTCATTTCAGTTGGTGACGGGCAAACCGTTCTTGCCAGCTTTACCGGCCAGGATGCATATCTGAAGGCTCTATCCTTTATCGATGAACATCTCTGACTCCTCGATGCGGGTCAGAGCAGGCCCCCGGATATGAGATCGCGGCGGTCACGCACCCGTACCGGATCCGGAATCCGTCCCCACCGGAAGGCCTGTTCGCCAATGATTGCGAAGACTCCGTCTACCTGATCGGGATCGAGAGTGCTGAAAACCGAAGTGTCGCCGGGTCTGATCCGGTTGCAGACGGCAGTGGCCCATGCATCGGCACGGGCAGGGTTCCGGGAAAAGACCGTGACCGAATCGGCAATCCCGAACGAGAGGGAATGCCCAACTGTTGCTGATGAGGTGCAGATGCCGCGAATGACAGGGTCCGGGCCGATGACGAAGCCCAGCTTGTCAGACAGGGGTGAAGCCCCCGCATGGATTCCGATGGTAACCTCCCGGTCTGTGACAAGGACGATATCTCCACCGTTATCGACCACCCCAAAGAGCGCACCGGCCTCCTGCATCGCCTCAACCCCTGCCCACGCAATAGCCCCGGCAACCGCGGCCATCGGGCCGACTCCTGCGGACTCTCCCGCTTCTGCCATACGATCCACGACACCAATCCCGGTTCTAACCGGATAGGGTTCGAGAGTCGAGAGAAAAAAGGGATCGCCGATAGCATAGCGTTCAAGCTCCTGGCGGGCGGAGATGATCCCTTCCCGTGCAGCGGCGATATGCCCCTGCTCATCGGCAAGAATGGTCGCGATGGTCTCCCTGAGGTGGAACCGGCACCGGATCATTACCGGTACAGTCTATTGCTCGGTGTGCATATACCCGCCGCACGGATCGGCAACAGTAACCGGCTTCCTGCAGGTATTTATGAGACCGGGATGAGGCTTACAGAGAAGCATGAGAAGCGTCTGTTCCAGGCGACGGAGAGCGAGACGACGTGGCACCCGTAGACCGGCCACGTATCTCATCCTGGCACGCATTCACGACCACGGCATCGCAACCCTGGCATCGCGCTTTACCGAGATAACCCCGGCCCGCTCAGGAGAGACTAGGGCGCCCCATGTCACCCTGTTTGGCCCATTTGGGCTTCCTGCCGGATCTCCCGATTCCATCCTTTTGGACCGCATCAGGGAGGCAGCGTCCGGGACTGAGGCCGTCACCTGCATGATCGGCGACCCGCTCTGGTTGAGAGGACGGAAAGGGATGGCTATCACCCTCTCTCTTGCTCCGGATACTAACATGGTTGGTCTCTACCGCAAACTCGTCACCGCCCTGTCCCCTGAGACAGCATGGTGTACCTGGATCGACCGGCCTCCCGGCTCCCGGATCTTCCACATCTCACTCCGGGTCTCAATCTCGCGGAGCGAGATCCATGCGGTTCGAAGCAGGGTCCGGGAGGCGTTGCAAACCGGCCGGGAATACAGGGAGGGCGGGGTGGCCCCGGCCATCCATGCCGATGGATGCAGCTCTCCGCTGACACTGTTCCGGATGGCACTACTGCGGCGGGGAAGTCTCTGGAAGGAATTAGACCTTGTCCGTGGAACCTGGCTTTCCCGGGCAGAGGCTTTCAACCCAGATCTCTGGGTTATTACCCGCCGTGAGTATAGAATTTCACAGGGATTACAGCTCACCGGGCCGGTATACCGGACAACGCCGGGTATTTTCGTGATCTCAGACCTCCACTTTGGTCATACCAACATCATCCGCTACTGCCACCGGCCATTCTCATCAGTCATCGAGATGGATACCGTGCTCCTTGACAACTGGAACTTCACCGTGCGGCCGGACGACCTGGTCATTTACCTGGGCGATCTCCGGTATGGCAGGGGCGCTCCGCCTGCCGATCACTTTCTGAACCGGCTGCAAGGAAACATCACTTCTATCATAGGGAACCATGACGACCCGCTACCCGGCGCTGTCCCCTCCCTCATGGTCACCTGCCAGGACATCCCCTTTCTCTGTATCCACAATCCCGGTGAGGTGCCGGAGGACTCCCATGGATGGGTGATTCACGGGCACATCCATAACAATGATCTGGAACGTTATCCTTTCATCAACGGTGAGCAGCGGACAATCAATGTAAGCGCCGAGCTCGTGAAGTATGCCCCCGTAAGCCTCGATGAGATTGCTTCCTTTGTCCGCGCCATCCGCCCCGGGGAGAAGGCGGCTACTCTCGATGAGGCCCGGAGACTGCGGGACTCCCGGCCCGGATAACTCATGCCTCCGGCGTGAGGGCTGGAGCACCAGGGTGGAACAGAGACCGGCAAAACCGCGAACCAGGACATTCACGGCCGGTTCCGGCAAAAAAAGCGGTTGCCTGCCGAACGCCGGTCCTGGATCGCTGGAATCGCTACACTTATGCCAAAAAAAGGCCGTCCCGGACACACTTGAAGGGCCGACCTCTTCCTTACCCCTCCCCTTTCTGCGAAAGCGCCCGTTGCGGACAGATCTCGATGCAGCGACCACACAGAACGCAGCGTTCCCCGCTGACCACGAGCTTCCAGTCCTCATCGAACGAGAATACTTCCTGGGGGCAGATACTGATACAGGCTCCGCAATCAATGCAACGGCTCTCGTCAAGCGAGATGACATCTTCTAGCACGCGGACCGATGCCCCGAGGCGGGACAACCCCTCCTTCACCACGCTGCAGGCATCGTCAGGAATGTCGATGAGCGCCTCGCCCTCGGATGAATCGATCTGCGCCCGCTCCACGTTGATCAGGACACCTGTATCGCGGACCACCTGGGCGATTATCGGTTTCTTCCCTGCTTTCCGGGAAAAGGTCACGATCAGCTTCATTTCAGCCACCGTCCGCCGAAGAGCTTGCCGAGGTTCATTGCCGTAAGCATCCCTATCACCCGCTCTTCGCGGTCGACAACCGGGAGTGCACTGATGTTATGCTTCTCAAGCTTCCTGACCGCGATGTCCACCGGTTCTTCCATCGTGGTAGTGATCACCCGTTTCTTCATGATGTCTCTGACCCTCTTCGCTTTGCCAGGATTGACCACCGCTTTCGAAATGTCGTAGGTGGTCACGATCCCCACCAGCCTCCCGCTGGAATCTATCACAGGCAGGTGGTTTGTTTCGCCCTTCAGGAGCTTCTGGGCCGCCGAGCGTATCTCCTCGTCCTGGCCGATGGAGAACACCTTCCGGTCCATGATATCGAGGACTCGCGGGCCCTGGACGGTCTCTCGAAGGGGATGGGCTTTCCTGGTGGCATCGATCTTCCGGGTCGGCAGGGCAAGGTCGAGCTTCCCCTCCTCCACCCAGGACTTCAGGGTGAGTGCGACCTCCCGGGCGCGCCGGTAACTGGAGAGCGGAGACGTTCGAACCTCTTCACCATTCAGCTCGATGCCCCCGCTCTTCAGCTCTGCGTAACTGACCTTCCGCAGGGAGGGCCGATCCCGGGATGGAATCCCATAGTCGATGATATCCACGATTATATCCTCATCCCGAACCGCAGTCGAGCGGACCATGTCCAGATCCAGAACCGGCAGCGGTATGCCCAGGCCCACATAGAGGGTGACGCCGTACCCGGTCATGGTGGCCGCCCTGAGAAAATCCGGGGACATCCTTTTCATATCGGCAGTGACCATCAGTGTCCCGAAACCTCCGGCAGGGGAGTGCTGGGTCCCCTCGCCAACGATCATCCCCGGCGCCCCGCAGAGAAATGCCGGCACACCGCTCCCGATTACGCGGAATGCCGGATCGTTCGTGATGGGATTGAGGAGCCCGGATCCCGAGAAGCTGATATTTCCACAGTTCGGAAGGAGCATCCCCATGTAGGTGCTTAGTGTCCGGTCAGTGGAATTGGTTGCTGCGTTGTACCGCTGGTACCCATTCCGGGGATTGACCATGGTGGCTTCGTTGAGGTTCTCGAGCAGGATCTCGGTGGTGATGGTCCGCCGGGGATAGCAGTCCGTCCCGGTCGAGAGTGCCCGCAGCTCGACTGTTTTACCCGATACGAAGTCTTCAATGACATGGGCGCCACCGTAATATTCCTCCCGCGTGGTCGATTTCTGGGTTGCACCGATGTACGCGTCGACTGCAGCAATTCCCCCATATGCCTCGACATCATTGAGCCATACCCGCTCCATCTTGATAGGAGGATCGGCATGTCCGAAATTCAGGAAGGCCCCGGACGAGCACATGGCCCCGAATGTCCCGGTGGTGACTACGTCGACTTCGCGGAGTGCGCCTTCCTCACCCAGTTCTTCGACGATTACGGGCATCTCCTCTGCCGTGACCACCCGTGCATTTCCGTCCCTGATCCGTTCCCTGATCAGGTCGATGGTCTTTTCCATGGCACTGATCTTCATCTTTTAGAATATTTAATGATGTGGTATATTACTACCAGTAATTGCTAGTTTTAAACGCAGGGTAACTGATACTCTCCCATGGATATAGGAGAGATCATACAGGAACTCGAGCGGATCGCTCCGCCGGACCTGGCTGAGGAGATGGATACGGGGAAGATCGGGCTCGTCATCGAAGGAAAAAGGGAAGTCCGGCAGGTGGCATGCTCACTCGATGTCACCCTCCCGGTCGTCAGGGCAGCGATCAGGATGGATGCCGATCTCCTGGTTGTGCACCACACCCCGCTCTGGGTGCCCGTGACGACGATCTCCGGCCTTCTTGCCGCACTCCTGCGGGAGATCTTTACCGCGGGAATGAACGTGTATGTGATGCATACCAATTTCGACCATGCCACTGGCGGGATCAACGATACCCTTGCCTCGATCCTGGACCTCTCCGGGACAAGCCCCATGAGCCTCGGTGTCTGCGGGGACTGCCACCTCACCCTGCCCGAGATCGCCCGCCGGCTCAGGGCACCGCTCATTGCCTGGGGCCAACCGCCCCTCCCCTGCAGGCTCGGTGTAGTGGGAGGGAGCGGGTTTGATCTCGATTTGATCGAGGAAGCTGCATCTCTTGGCGCAGAAGCGTTTCTCTCTGCCGACCTGAAACATGCCACGGCCCGGGCTTCGCCGCTCCCTCTCCTCCAGAGCAGCCACTATGCTCTCGAAGCACCGGGGATGCGGGCGCTTGCCGGGAAGATGGGATGGGGATTTATCGATGATCCCCCGGTAACAACGGTATGGACGTAGAGGACTTTTTCACCCGGCTCCGGAATAAAGGAGAACTTACCCCTGCACTCCGGGAGGAGATCATCCGCATGTTCGGGGACCGGGGACGAAAGGCCCTCAAGGCCATCGATGAGCACCGGATCAAGAAATACCTGGACTTCTATATCGTAGTCGGCACATCGGGCGAATATATCGTCGAAGACGAGTTCTGCACCTGCCCGGTTTATTTTTACCGGGGTGGCGGTTGCTGGCATGTCCTTGCGGTAAAGATCGCTGCACTCTCAGGGGACTACGAGTCATATGACCTCTGGTACCAGGACTGCTGGAACGCCGGTTCTCCGACCTGCAAACAATATTTATCGTAGCAAATCCAAAATTAGTCATACCACGTGGTTTTCCATGCTCGAGGAAGAATACCAGCTCGAATATTTTACCACCCATGGGCTGACCCGAAAGATCTGCCGGAAATGTGGAGCGGCGTTCTGGACAAGGAAACTGGACCAGGAGATCTGCGGTGACGCGCCCTGCGAGACCTACAATTTCATCGGAAACCCTGTCTTCCGGCAACATACCGTCGATGGGATGCGGGAGGCTTTCCTCTCGTTCTTCGAGAAGAACAACCACACCCGGATCGAACGCTACCCGGTAGTGGCCCGCTGGCGGGACGATATCTACCTGACGATCGCCTCTATCGCCGACTTCCAGCCATGGGTAACCGGTGGAATAGTGCCCCCTCCGGCAAACCCGCTGGCCATCTCCCAGCCCTGCATCCGGTTGAACGATCTCGACTCGGTAGGAAGGTCGGGAAGGCACCTGACGCTCTTCGAGATGATGGCCCACCACGCCTTCAATTCTGATTCCAAAGAGATCTATTGGAAGGAGCGGACGCTTGAACTGTGCGAACAGTTTCTCTCTTCTATCGGTGGCAATCTCGAGCAGGTCACCTACAAGGAGCATCCCTGGATTGGTGGCGGTAACGCCGGACCAAGCCTTGAAGTTCTCATTGGCGGCCTCGAAGTCGCCACCCTGGTCTTCATGAACCTCGGACGGCAGAAGACTGACAAGCCCCCCGTGGATCTCCATGGCGAGCTCTATTATCCCATGAAGAACTGGATAGTGGATACCGGTTATGGCCTGGAGCGTTTTGTATGGGCATCACGCGGTTCGCCAACCATCTACGATGCCGTGTTTCCAGAAATGGTCAGCAGGGTGATGGAATCGGCAGGGCTCGATCACTTCCTCGATAACCATGAGTATACCAAGATTCTCTCTTTAAATGCCAGGTTCGCCGGCGTGATGGATATCTCCGGTGCCAACCTTTTCCAACTCCGCAAGAAGGTAGCTGCGGCAATCGATGTCCCCATCGAGAAGCTTGACCGGATGATCACCCCAGTAGAGAAAGTGTATGCCATCGTGGATCATACCCGCTGCCTGGCTTATATGCTGGGGGACTGCATCGTCCCCTCGAATGTCAGGGAAGGCTATCTCGCCAGGCTGGTCATCAGGAGAACGCTTCGGATGATGAACGAGCTCGGCATCCCGGACCATCTCGCCGACCTGATCGAGCAGCAGTTACGGATCGTGGGCACCCGATCGTTTGAACAGGACATCGTTGTCGTGCGGGAGATTGTCGACCGGGAGGTGGAAAAATACCATGCAACCCTATCCCGGGGATCGAAGATCGTCCAGAAAGTGGCAAAGACCTACAAGAACCGGCGGGAAAGGGTTCCACTCAAGGAGATCATCACCCTCTACGATTCCCATGGGATACCGCCCGAGATCACCCGGGATATCGCTGTTGCGGAAGGGGCTGTCATCGATCTCCCGGACAACTTCTACTCACTGATCGCCGATATGCACTCCCAGTCCGGGGAGGAGGAGGAACAGGACCCGTTTGCCCGTTTCCGCGACCGTATCGGCGGCCTGCCCCAGACCCGGAAGCTCTTTTACGAGCAGCCCTGCGATATGGAGTTCGATGCCATGGTGCTCGATTGCTTCGAGGGGTATGCGGTGCTCGATCAGACCCTCTTTTATCCCGAAGGGGGCGGACAGCCTGCAGATACCGGCATGTTGATCAGTGCCGAGAGCATGGTGCGGGTGGATGACGTCCACAAGATCGGGGACGTCATCGTGCACCATACTTCAGGCGGCCTGCTCCGCAGGGGCGACCGGGTGAAGGGGATCGTTGATGAAGAGCGCCGCTGGTCCCTCATGCGCCATCACACCGCGACCCATCTTCTCCTCCGGGCGGCAAAGGAGGTTCTCGGGGCACACATTCACCAGGCCGGGGCGCAGAAAGGGGAGGAGAGCGCCAGGCTCGATATCCGTCACTTCAAGCATATCACTTCCGAAGAACTGCACCGGATCGAGGTTATTGCCAACCGGATGGTGATGAGCGACCAGCCGGTGGATATCAAACACGAGGACCGAACAAAGGCGGAACAAATGTACGGGTTTGCGCTCTACCAGGGAGGCGTGCCTCCGGGCAGGGAGATCCGGATTGTCCAGGTCGCCGGAGACATCGAGGCCTGCGCAGGTACCCATTGCCGGTCTACGGGAGAGATCGGGATGATCAAGATCATCAGGGTTGAGCATATCCAGGACGGGATCGAGCGGCTCGAGTACGCTGTCGGCATGGCGGCAGTGGAGTATGTCCACCAGCTGGAAAAGATCATCAACGACTCCGCGGCTGTCCTTTCTGTACAGCAGGAGAACCTTCCATCCTCTGTCCAGCGGTTCTTTACCGAGTGGAAAGACCAGAAAAAGGAGATCGAGCGAATGGCTCAGCGCATGGTGGAGATGGAGATCGAAAGGCTCGTTCCCGAGACGGTGGGTGGAGTGCCGGTGGTTGTCCGCAGGATCGACCTTGCGCCGCGGGATCTTGCGTCCATCGCATCGCGGGTATCTGACCAGGGGGGCGTTGCCCTCTTAGTCAGCGGCATCGAACGAGCCCACGTGGTGTTGATGTCCGGGAGCAGCAAGGTGAACGCCGGGGGGATCATCGGGCAGGTCTGCGGCCTCCTCGGAGGGAAAGGCGGCGGGTCCCCGACCCTGGCCCAGGGCGGCGGGCCGGATATCGACAATATCGAGCTCGCACTCAAGATTGGGAAGGAACGGATATTTTCGGCATTGCATGACTGACGATGTGATTGTTCTCCAGCCAGGGGACGAACGGGCCCAGAAGATAGGCAAGGCGATATCCAGCCAGACAGCAGGTGATATCCTCACCATCCTCTCGCAGGGGCCAAAGACGGCATCGGATCTGACCGGGCTGCTCAGCATCCCGATGGGTACACTCAAGTACCACATCGACAACCTGCTCGAAGCAGGTCTCATTGAGATCTCCGAGACCCGATATAGCGTCAAGGGAAGAGAGGTGAAGGTCTACCGGCTAAAGGACCAGCTGGTCATCGTTGCTCCGAAAGTAACCAGCATCCGCTCCATCCTCCTGAAATATGCATCGCTTTTCGTCATCGTTGTCCTGGCATCTCTCGCGGTGCTGGCCATACTCTCCCTGTTCCGGTTCCCTCAGGACATGGCGGGAACACCTACTTTCTCTCAGGACGGAAGGGGCGGAGCGGGGATGCTGGCCGAGAAGGCTCCCGGGGCTGAACCGGTCGCGGCAGACCGGGTTGTTAACCTGGCCCTGGCCTTCTTCCTCGGTGGATGCATGGTTGCTCTCCTGCTCTTTTTGCATGAGGCCTACAAATTGCAGAAGGGCAAGATCTAGCGGTATACGGCCGAAAGGCCGCTCTTCATAATTTCAGGATCGCTGCTCATCTGATACCAGTTCAACCCCCGAATGAGCGATTATACCCTGTCCTTCTATGGTAAGAAGAAAACTCCTGTGCCTGGCACCCCCCTCCTCGTTCCGGAAAACGCTCCGGTGGAGTGCACACAGGGTGCCGTGAAAGCGCTTACCTTTCGACAGCCCAAAAATTAAGGATAAATTGACGAATTATTCCTGTCTCCCGGCACATATGATGGCCACACCGGCAATTCCCGCTGCCAGGGCGGCGAGCGGAAACGGGGTTGTCGTCGGGGATGTAGGTGATGGCTCTTCCGAAGAGCTATCCGTACCTGCCGGGGTGGTCACGGGGGCCGGCGCTTCAACGGCATACCTGATAGTCGCCATGAACCCGCCCCGGTCATAGATCTCCACGTAGTAATTTCCCGGTTCGGTCACCGGGACCCGGTAGGAAAACCATCCGTCGATTTTTCCGGGCTTGGTAGTCGTCCTGACATACTGGTCTGGAAGCGAGAAACCCCCCGGGCCACTGATCTTCAGGGTAATGGTCGCCACACCGAGGTTGGGGATGTAACCTTCGATGAGGAGCGCCTCGGGCAGAACCTGTTCGCGGGGAGTGGTGAGGACAATCTCCCCGGAGCGGTCGATGATATTCACGAGCTGCAGGGTAACCGAGTCTGAGCCAAGTTTCGACCCGGGATCCTGCAGGAACCGGACCTCCACCTTGTACTTCCCGGCTTGCAGCCCGGTGGTCGGAAATGTGGCATCGAATTCTTTCGATTCATCGACAACGATCATCCTCCTCGCGATTTCTTCGGGAGTGGTGAATTGCGTCCTGTACAGGATGATGTCAAACTGGGCTCCTGTCGGGAACGTGGTATTCCCGGTGACCAGGAGCGGGGCACCGGCACGGAGCTCGTCCGGGGCATCGATGAATATGACATATCCCTGGACAGCCCCGCAGAAGAGGACGGTTGACAGCAGGAAAAAAAGAATGCGTCTCATATCCCTCTGTTTCCCCGGGCACGATAATATGTTTCCGGGAGCCACCTAGACGAGACCGATGAAATTTTTGAGGATCTGCAGCCCTACTGCCCCGCTCTTTTCAGGGTGAAACTGGACGCCGTGAATGGTTCCGGATGCGACTGCGGAGGCAAACGGACATATGAAGCGGGTGGTGGCGACGGTATTGGGAAACTGCGTGCCCGCATAGAATGAATGGACGAAATAAACGTACGATCCTTCGGGGATGCCGTCCATGAGGGGATGGTCGGGGAGCACGATATGCAGAGTGTTCCAGCCCACGTGGGGGATCTTGTAGCCCGGGGTTCTTGGGAATTTTCGCACGGTTCCCGGGATGAGGCCAAGACCGGCATGATGGCCTTCCTCTTCGCTCCACTCAAAAAGCATCTGCATGCCGAGGCATATCCCGAGCACGGGGACCGATCTGGCGGCATCGGTGATGCCCTGCCGCATGGCAGCAAGCTGCTCCATACCGACCCGGAATGCCCCCACACCGGGGAGCACTATCCCTTCAGCAGCCGAGATCTCCTCGATCTCGGAGGTTATAAGCGGTACTGCTCCCGATTTTTCCAGGCCACGGGAGACGCTCCGGAGGTTTCCAAGACCGTAATCAACTATAACGATACGCTTCATCGCACGTCTCCCCCCTGATCCTCCAACCGCCTGTGGTCACCCAATCCGGCGGCAGTCCATGAACCTCCTGCCAGTCATCGAGCCGGTCGCTCCACCCGCGCCACAAATCCGGGTACTGTTCCCGTATCTCTTCGATAACCGCTACATCGCTGGAAGGGCACATGAAACACCCGATCCGGTCGAGCCCCCGCTCATAGAGGGGGTTCCAGGGGGCCTGTTCGCGGAACAGGTAGAGCCATACATGCAGCGCAGTCCAGTTATGAATAGGGGCTGCCGAGATCTGGTTCTTCACGATCCCGTTTCTGAAGATCCGCTTGCTCTCATTCCGGCGCATCGATTCATACCTCCGCTGACCGATAAAGGAGAGACATTCCCCCCATCGTTCCTGAATAAGATTCCGGACCGGCCGGAGCTTGCAGGCGCTGCAGCACCAGCGATAGTCCATGGCAGGAGGACCCAGCCGTTCGAAAGATTCCCAGAAGGCATCCTTTCCGCTCACCCGGATCACTTCGAGCCCGTACTTCCTGGCCGCAACCGTAACATTCTCGAGCGTTTCAGGAAATTCAAGGCCGGTATCGATAAAGATGAGGGGCACTGTTCCAAGCGCCTTTTTTACCACGAGCAGCGTGGCGAGACTGTCCTTGCCTCCCGAATACGAGATGTTCGCCGGCCGGGCGGTATTCCCGGCAACCTCCTGCACGAAACGGACTGCTTCTGCCTCCGCTTCTTCGATGACCAGCGAGTTTGCAACCACCGCATCCTCCCATGTCGAGCGCCCAGGAATACAGACTGAGGGGGCATTTTTTCTGGTCCTGACCACCGCCCCGTGGTCCATGGCCATGGCTTCATCGGCATCGACCTTTGCCCTCCCCACACCGGCGCAACTCCCATCAGGTGCGAGGATAAAGACCTCCTCTCCAGCGCGGACATATGGATCGATGGTCCGAAGACCAGGCGCAAGGACACTGGCACCCTTGTCACGTATCGAAGGTACCGCCCCTTCATCGACCTCGACGAACCTGCGTGCAGGTCTCAGTAATCGGACCGCTTCGGGACGGGGTAGAGGTTCCCACCGCTTCCCGGTGGTTACATACCGGATAGCACCGACAACGCATCCGCCGATGATGATCTCTTCCATCCGGTCGGTATCAGGGACCTTGTTTAAGAGAGCAAGTGTCCCTTCCGGGATGAGCGGTGCCCCGAAATGATCCTCGTAAATTCGGTTGACCAGTGCGCAGTCGGCCGGGAAAGCGGGGCGGGCGTCACCCGGTGGTGTGAGCGCGACCTTCCGCGTGGCAGCCCCGCACCCGCAGAAAGGGGAAAGAACCGGTACGTGGCAGATATCGCACCAGTGGAGATGCATCTTTCCAAGGTAAGCCGGCCGCATGATTGGTAATCAGACGTGGGTGATTGAACAATAAATAGGAACATGATATGCCCAGTCCAGCCCTAGATGCTGTGGCTGCCGCCATACGATGTTGAATTTTCCAAATTTTATTTAAACGGTCGTCAATTCGAGGTTCTTTTACACCCCAAATAGTATTGTTTATCAGGCCTCAGATAGCTACCTTTCCGTATATTACCAGATATGACCGGAGTAACAATTCCCCAAACCACCGTGGCCGGGTGGCCAGGTGCCTGTCATGTTCTGAGTGCATGTGATCGTCATGTGGGATATGGAACACCAGACCGACCAATCCAGGGGCCCGGGGTGATCCGATGATCGCCTTTCTTGTCACATTCCTCCTCGCCTTTTTCATCTACCTTCTTCTGACTGCGGGGAGCGGATCAATCGGGTTCTGGTCAGCTTCTGAACTCATCGCGGGTGCAGGGCTGGGTATCGTCGTGGCAGGAATAACCAGGAAGTTCCTGTGCCGCTCTGAAAACTACCGGATGGTACACCCATTGCGCCTCCTGCTCATACCGGTCTATATCCTCGGACCCTTCCTCATCGAGGTCACCATGGCAAACATAGATGTAGCAGTGCGTGTGATTACCGGCAGGATTCGTCCAGGGATCATCAGGGTATCTTCTGGCCTGAAAACCGATCTCGGAATCTTCATGCTGGCAAACTCGATTACCCTCACCCCTGGGACAATCACGGTCGATATTGATGAGAAGACCAACGACCTGTTCGTCCATAACATCAATATCGAACCCGGTGGTGAAGAGAAGACGGTGACTCCGGCGCGTGAACTCTTCTCCTTTGCCGACATCCCTGCCTGGATACGGAGGATTGCCGAATGATGGAATATTTCCCTCCCGTCGCATTTATCCTGATCGCCCTGGTCTTCCTGGCCATGGTGCGGCTGTTCCACGGACCCACCCCTGCAGACCGGGCGGTCGCCGTTGACACGGTGAATACGCTCACGGTCGCGGTACTGATCCTGTTCGGCGTCGTCTACAGGCAGATCATCTTCATCGATGTGGCTATCGTTTATGCTCTCCTCTCCTTTGTCAGCACCCTCTTCATCGCCAAGTATATCGGGGGTGACCTGTGAGATGATTGCGGAATTTATCATCGTTGCCTGCCTTGCGATCGGGAGCTTCTTCAACACGCTGGGCATCATCGGTCTCCTCCGGTTCCCGGATGTCTATACCAGGATGCATGCCACCACCAAGATGACCACTTTTGGGTCGGTCTTCACCGCACTGGCAGTGATCATCTACGGGATCGCTTCATACCTGGGAAGTGCCGAGTCCCAGTATGCAGTGCTCGCCATCCATACCCTGATCGCTGCCGTGGCCCTTGCCTTCACGAACGCGCTGGGATCGCATGCAATCGCACGGGGAGCCCACCGGAGCGGTATCAAACCGGCCCAGGCGGTCGTTGACCGGCTGGAGGAGGTTCGGCCATGATTGAAGTGCTGGCCCATGTGCTGGTTCTCGCCGGACTCGCCATCTCTGCGCTGATGGTGTACTGGTTCCGGGACCTGCTGGCTGCAACCCTGGCTGCAGGGGTTTTCAGTTTCCTGATATCTCTCGAGTTCTACATACTCCAGGCCCCGGATGTAGCCATCTCCCAGGCAGCAATCGGTGCTGGGCTCACCACGGCCATCTTCATCGTCGCTATCCGGGCAACCAGCCGGTATGAAGGAGGTGGACCATGAAACGAGCCCTCATTGTGGTCACCTTCATTATCCTCTCCGGAGCTCTCCTGCTGATTCCCGGACTGCTGGAGTTCGGGATGCCGGCAGCAAGCGACATGGATGATTATTTCCTGGAACACGGCCAGGAACAGACGGCTGCAAACAACATCGTCACCTCTGTGGTCTTCGATTACCGCGGGTTCGACACCCTCGGCGAATCGGTCGTCCTTTTCACTGCCGTGGTGGGAACCGGGCTGATGTTCCGGCGCATGTTCAAGGGGGAAGAGTATGAGGATGAGTAAACTTGTGCGGACCGGGGCAGACCTGCTCTACCCCTTTGCACTGATCTTCGGGCTCTATATCATCATGCATGGTCACCTTACCCCGGGAGGCGGGTTCCAGGGCGGCGCAATAGTAGCCACAGGGGCGGCAATCGTGATCGCAGCCTGGGCATACGAGGATGTCGCGGAGATGATCCGGAAGGTGACCATGAAGGCCCAGGAATCGGCAGGGTTGTTGCTCTTCATCGGTGCAGCGGCCCTTGCCCTCGGTTGTGGATACGCCTTCTTCTATAACGTCCTTGCCAACTCGGGCGGCCTGTTCGGCCTGCCTGTTGCCTTCGGGCCAAACCCCGGTGAGCTTGATACCGCCGGGGTCATCCCGATCATGAACATCGCTGTCGGCATCGAGGTATGGGGCGGCCTGACGATCATTCTCCTGTACCTTCTCTCGGGCCTGAAGAGCGAGGAGGGAACCTGACATGTTCTGGAACCTCCCCTTCATAGCCGTGGTGGTGCTGTGCCTGATCGGGCTTGCAACGATCGTAATGAAGAAGAACCTGATCAAGATCTTCCTCGGCATAACCATCTTTGAATCCGCGGTAAACCTCTTCCTGATCAGCCTCGGATACCGCGAGGGAGGGATCGCTCCTATCTATACGACAGCTCCGTCAATCGATATGGTCATGGCCACTCCGCAGGCGTTGACCCTCACTTCGATCGTTATCGGGGTTGCCACGAGTGCGCTCCTTCTCTCCTTCGCCGTGGTCATCTGGAAGAAGTACGGGACAATCGATACCGATCAGATCAGGAGGCTCCGCGAATGAACGGATTCGTTATCACGCATTCACCGGCGCTCCTGATCATGCTTCCCCTTCTCGGAGCCTTTGCGGCGCCGTTCATCGGCAGGGTTTCCCCAAAAGTCCGGTCAGCATGGATTATCCTGATCATGACCCTGACCACCCTGGTCGCGCTCCTGCTCGCTTCCGACGTCCTTTTGCACGGCACGCGGATCTATGTATTCGGAGCAACATCTCCCAACCTTGTCGTCCCGCTCGATTCAGGCGGTATTCCCATCCGGATCATCTTCACCGTCGATGCCATGAGCGCGTTGATGCAGGTGATCGCAGCGGTCTGCGGGTTTGCCGTCCTCGTCTACTCCCTCTCGGCCGACCGCATCCATTCAGGACTCGAGAGTTTTTACACCCTGTTCCTCCTGATGATCACCGGGATTATGGGTATGGTCTCAACCGGGGATCTCTTCAATTTCTTTGTCTTTCTCGAGATCCTCTCTATCGCCTCGGCTGGCCTGATCGCGTACCGCATTGACGGGGGTCTTGCCGTGGAAGCCGCGCTCAAGTACTTCGTCCTCTCGACCATCGGGGCTATGGCAATCCTCGTTGCCATCGGGATCTACTACGGGGAATACAATGCCCTCAATATCGCCATGATCGCGTCCCGGATGCAGCTCACCTTACTCGACCAGGTAGCCCTGGTGCTGATCATCACCGCCCTGGCCATGAAGTGCGGGGCTGTCCCCCTGCATTTCTGGACTCCTGACGCTTACTCTATGGCCCCCTCATCGATAACTGCCATGCTGGTGGTGGCAAGCCAGGCCAGCCTGTATGGGCTCTTCCGGGTGGTCTTCACCCTCTACAACGTAACCCTCAATGCGATGACCGTCGGATGGATCATCATCATTCTCGGGATACTTTCCATGGTAATCGGAGTGACCATGGCCATTCCCCAGAAGAATGTGAAGCGGTTGATGGCCTACCATGCCATCTCCCAGACAGGCTACATGCTGCTCGGGGTCGGCGTTGGGCTCGCGGTGCTCGGCAACCAGCCGCTCATGGAATCCTTCGGGTACATCGCCATGGAAGGCGGGATATTCCACATCATCAACCATGCCATGTACAAGGGACTCCTCTTCCTCACTGCCGGGGCCATCTTCTTCAGGATCGGGACCTACAATCTCAACAGGATGGGGGGTCTTGGCCACTCGATGAAATACACCATGGTATTCTTCATCATAGGCGCCCTGGCCATTGCCGGGATACCCCCCTTTAATGGATTTGCCTCGAAACTAATGATATACGAGTCCGTGTTTGCCTTCAATCCAGTTCTTGCGGTGATCGCCATGGTGGTGAGCATCCTCACACTTGCCTCCTTTGTCAAGGTCTTTCACTCAATATTTATGGGACCCAAGCTCCCTGACTTTGATACGGTGCAGGAGGCACCGGTGCCGATGCTGATAGGGATGGGGGTTCTTGCGGTGATCGTGATCATCTTCGGCCTCTTTCCCCAAGCGGTGGTGGATGCCCTCATCGCCCCTGCCGCCCATGCCCTTGCAGACCAGAGCGGGTATATTGCTACCGTTCTCGGAGGTGCCTGAGATGACCCTCATTGAATCCCTCTCCACGGGCACCGGGTTCTGGAACCCCCTCGCCTGGCTGATCGCCGTTGTGGTTGCAGCAGTGATCGTGTATCTCATCCGGCATCGGGGCGAGCCGGGATACAAGAAAGGAACGATCCAGACCGTACCTTTCATTTCGGGGAACCCCGAGCCGGATAAAGAGATGGTCCATGTCCGAGCATCCAACCTGTACTGGGGATATCTCGATGCCCTGAAGGGATACTATGACCTCATCGTGCCTGCCCATACCGGTGTCCTGAACGACTACATGCTCTGGTATCTCGGCATCATGGCAGCGCTCTTTGTTGTGGTGATGTTCATATGAAGCCTACACCATATTTCAACCGGTCGCTGTGGGCATTCCACTTCAATTCAGGGTCCTGCAACGGGTGCGAGATCGAGATCGTGGCTGCCATTACACCCCGGTACGACCCCGAACGTTTTGGTATCAAGCTGGTAGGATCACCACGACACGCTGATGTGCTGGTGGTCACCGGCCCGGTGGTAAAAAAGATGAAGGACCGTCTGATCCGGGTATACAACCAGATACCGGATCCAAAAGTGGTAATGTGTATCGGGACCTGCGGGATCTCAGGTGGTGTCTTCTACGACTCCTACAACCTCGAGGGCCCGGTGGACGAGATCATCCCGGTGGATGTCTACGTGCCCGGGTGCCCGCCGCGACCTGAAGCTATAATTCACGGAGTCGTCACGGCGCTTGCGAAACTCGAGAGGCTTGAAGGAGGCAGTGTATGACAGAAAAGGTACTCACACCAGACCAGGTTGCCCAGGTCTTCCGGGAGCGATTCGGTGCGGCGGTCACCGATATCAGGATTACCGAACAGAGGGTGGGTGTCCGGAAGAACCCCAACTTCAACATCTGGATCGATATCGACCGATCGAGCCTTTGCTCTGCCATTGCCACCCTGATCGATATCCACTTCCCCCACCTTTCGGTTATCTCCGGAGTGGATACCGGCGATGCGGTCAGGTTGATCTACCACTTCACTGTATTCTATGGGCATCGGGGAGCGGAATGCACGGTGAGCTTCTCCGTCAACCTTCCAAAGGACGATCTCTCTGTACCCACCATTTCAGGCCTCATCCCCGGAGCCGTATTCTCCGAGCGGGAGAAACAGGAATTCCTCGGGGTCAGGGTCACAGACATCCCGGACGGGCGCCGGCTCTTTCTTCCCGATGACTTCCCTGACGGTGTCTTTCCGTGGAGAAAGGATGAGACCGGTGTTCCCGAAGGCATGATCAATGAGCTCTGGCGTTCAAAGCGCCCGGTCGACCGCCCGGCTCCCCCGGCCGAAAAAAAGGAACTGTGCGAACTTCCATCAGAAGATTCACCTGCAGGGGAGGGATCCTCATGAGCGGGGAGAAGAAAGTCCCCTACATCGTCCCCATCGGGCCGACTCACCCGGCGCTGAAGGAACCAGTGATGTTTACCTTCGAAATGGAAGGGGAACGGATCAGGGAGGTGGACTTTGCACCCGGTCACGTCCACCGGGGTATCGAGTGGATGGGCATGCGCAGAAACCCGGTACAGATCGTTCACCTCACTGACCGTATCTGCGGGATCTGCGGGGTTTCCCACACCCTGGCTTTTTCCCGTGCGGTGGAGCAGGTAGCAGGGATTGAGGTCCCGGAGCGGGCCGATTACATCCGCACCATCATCGCTGAATTCGAGCGAATCCAGTCCCACCTGCTCTGGGCAGGAGTGGCTGCCCATGAGCTCGGGTTCGACTCGCTGCTGCACCTGACCTGGAGGGTTCGGGAACAGGCGATGGACGTGATTGAGAACCTCACCGGGAACCGCGTCAACTACGGGCTCGTGCAGGTGGGAGGGGTGCGGCGGGACATCGTCCCGGAGCAGCACAAGGTCATCGAGGACTGCCTCTCCGCATACGAGGGAGTACTAACAAAGCTCCTCGATCTCTTCCTGCATGACAAGACCATCGCCATGCGGTGCCGGGATGTGGGGGTGCTCTCGAAGGACGATGCCCTGAAGCTCTGCACTGTCGGCCCCACTGCCCGTGCGTCCGGGGTGAATGTCGACCTCCGGCAGGATTACCCGTACTGTGCCTATGGCGACCTCGAAGTCCGGGCCATCCTCCCCGACCAGTATGCGGGCGAGACCCGGGGAGACGTATACGACCGGATCGTGGTCAGGCTGCTCGAGGTAGGCCAGTCCTGCGGGATCATCCGTCAGTGCATCTCCGAGATGCCGGCTGGTGAGATCACCGCAGAACCGAAGCTTGCCAAGCTCCTGGCCATCTGCAAGAAGGCCAGGGGGGAAGCTATAGGGAGGGTGGAAGCCCCCCGTGGAGAATGCTTTCACTACGTGCTGATGGAAGGCAAGGAGGCCCCGCATGCCTGGAAGGTCAAGGCTTCCTCGTACTCGAACCTGATGTCCTGGATCCCCATGCTACGGGGCGAGCAGATCGCCGATATCCCCATCATTGTAGCCTCAATCGACCCCTGCCTCTCCTGCACCGATCGGGTTGCGGTGGTGAAAATGGGGTCGCGGTCGATTCTCTCCAAGGAAGACCTGCACCGGTTGTCAGTTGAAAAGACCAGGAGGCTGCAACAATGACCCTTCCCACTACTATCGGTGTAATTGTCCTCTGGACGGTTGGTGTATCACTCTTTGGCCTCATCGCCGGCCTGGTCCTGCTCGGCATCGACCGGAAGATCGCTGCCCACATGCAGGCCCGTATCGGCCCTCCCCTCCGGCAGCCGTTCATCGATATCCGGAAGCTGCTTGTGAAAGAGAACATCGTCCCGGAGAACGCCATCCCCTGGATCTTCAACCTTGCCCCGATCATCGCGCTCGTCTCGAGCCTGGTCATCCTGCTCTACATACCGCTTGGGAGCCTCAACTCACCACTGGGGATGTATGGCGATCTGATCTTGGTAATGTACCTGCTCACCATCCCGGCGCTCGCCATGGTTGCCGGAGGGTTTGCTTCAGGATCACCATACGCTACCGTCGGGGCGCAGCGTGAAATGGTGACCATGATCGGGTACGAGTTCCCGCTGGCGATCGTGGTGATTGCCATCGCTTGGCGTCTTTGGGCAGCGGGCGTTGCCTACCCATTCCTGCTCTCGACGATAGCAGGGAACCCGGTCTGGGGACTTGTCGGACCGCTCGGTTTTATTGGGGTGATCCTCCTTCTCATCGTTCTTGCAGTGGTTACGCCCGCTGAACTCTCCAGGATCCCATTCGACACCCAGGAAGCAGAAACCGAGCTTGCCGGTGGACTGCTGGTCGAGTACTCCGGCCGGAACCTTGCGCTCTTTTCCCTCGCCACCGCGGTAAAAACCCTGGTGCTGGGAGCCCTCATCGTCGCAGTCTTTTTCCCATGGAACCTTTCCTCATTTGTGGCTATGCCGGCAGGAATTGCCCAGATCGCCGACCTGGCCTTCTTTCTCTTCAAGGTGATCCTGGTGATGTCCATTGCCGTGACTCTCGTGCGGGTGGGCATGGCCCGCTTCCGGATCAACCAGGTGGTCAGGGTGTACTGGATCACCTTCGCCCTAATCGGGCTGGCCGGGCTCCTGCTGCTGATGGCCGATTCTATCCTCGCGGGGGTGTTCTAGCATGGCGCTCCTCCCCATGTTCCCTGAGCTCTTGAAGCAGCTCTTCCGCACTCCTGCTACGAACAAGTTTCCGGCCAAGTACCTACCACCATCGGTCACCGCGTTCCTGGAGAAGGTCGGAGCCGGCCAGGCAACCCTGGTTCCCCCGGTGCCGACACCACCGAAGTTCCGGGGAAAGATAGAGTATCAGCGGGACGGGTGCATCGGATGCAACCTGTGCGTCAAGGTCTGCCCCTCCAACGCCATCCAGCTCATACAAGAAACGAAACGAATCCGCATCTGGGTGGACCAATGTATCTTCTGCGGTCAATGCACCGATGTCTGCCCCAAAGGCGGCCTTTATATGAGCGATATCTTCCTTCTCGCTACTGAAGACCGATATGATGAGAACCTGATTGTTGAGTAAGGTGGTTGATTCTTTTTCTGGAGACCGATTCTCGCCATATCGCTGAGGCAACATACCCATTTTCGGACCTGGCCCTCGCTGGGGAGGCCTGGTTCCATTTCTCTCATGCCAAAGGAGGCTTCCCGTGCATAATCTATCGTTGTTACAGAGGCCCTCTGAAGTCCTTACCGGTTTTTCAACACAGCAAGCCAACGGTGAGGGGGCAGAGCCCGGTAGCGTTGAAAATATACCGGGCGCGATCTTCCCCGGGTTCGTCCGTTCTGCCAGTCAAATTGTAATGAAAAAAAAAAGTCCAAAAAAGCATTACCCCCGGTATTTCTCAATCTTCTCCAGGTCCCCCCTCTCAAGGACCCGGATCAGTTTCTCGGCACCGACCCGTACCGCATCCGAGAGTGCCTGGTTCATCCCCGTCCTGCCGGGCTGGATGCCGATGAAGAGTGTCCGCTCCGCATCATGGGAGAGAAATTCGATCAGGATGTTGAGGGGAAGGGCATGAGTCCCGAAGGTCACTGCACCGATATCATCCGGTTGCACAATGCGAAACTCCCCCGGTGCAATCCCCATGTCCGCAGCATCAACAAGTACCAGAAGATCGGGGCGCTCTCGCCTGACCACACCCGTGAAGTTCTCCGGGATGGTGCCGCAATCGAGGGTAATCCACCCTGGAGCCCTGAACCGATCTGCCACGTAGTTGCCAGCGCCATCGTCACCGCGGAGGGGGTTTCCAATCCCGAGCAACATTCGTACCATGGACGATCTCCTGCACCCTAATATGGACGGTCCGCGTGAAAAAGGCCGCACAGCATGTGAATCCGGAAACTGTTCTGAAGGTTGGTGCAGAGGAACTATACCTAAACGGTTCTCGTCCCCCCCCTGGTGGTCTTCGGTACTCTTTCAGGTTGATGCACCACCCGTCCAGAACCTGTCTGCTCCGATCTTTCCGGTCCTGGGTTTCCGTCACATACAACGGTGGGAACGACGACCTGATTCTCCTTCATCCTGAAACCCGGACCATCACAGCCTTCGGAGATGAAAACCCAGGTCAGCATCAATGCAGGGTGCAACGATTACTTTGGTGGCTACCGGATTGAGGGTGATCTTTTCCCAGTTGGTTCCTTTATCTCCATGGTGAAGTAACGTCCCTGGCCCAAAAAAGTTTTGGGGCGGGAAATGGCGTTAAGGGGTTTATACAACTCCTCCAAAGTATCTCCCACCTGGTTGAACTGCCACGGATCCCACAATAAACTCCCGGGAGGGCTTACAACAAGGGACCATCGATAAGGTACTAAAAGAAGTTGCGGCGGCCTCCAGAGAAGCGGGCGGTCTTCCTTGGCCCTGCAGTCTCAATTCCCAGTGTATCTTTTCTGGCCGGCCAGGTGAAATTCCACAAGGCCCTCTCCGATCCCACACACCTGAACCTGCACCTCCTCTCACCACGGCCCCTCTGTATCTGCGCCATCAGGAACTGCCTGCGGCAGGCATTCATAGCATATGCATTCATAGCATATGCGTGGCTGGGCGAACGGTATTCTCGGCCTTATTTTGGCCGTATTTGGGTTGATCATGTTCAGCCCTACATCGCGACACTTGCCCTTCCGTTCGTGCTGGATATTCCTGGCATCGTGTTCGGCTTTGCCGCAATTGTGGGCTCCTTCATGATCCAATCAGCACAGAAATCGACCTGAAAACCTCTCCGATTTTTTTATTGCCGTTGTAATTCAGATCAGTACCATTCTTGAGTCCCGCCATGCAACCTTATTCGAGGTTTTCTTACCGATCCATGCATAGGTGATGGTATTGGAATGAATCCGTTGCTGATAGAGATCGGGAACTACGCAATCTGGTTCTTTGTGGTCACCAGCATTGCGGCCATGGGGCTGAACCTTACCGTGAAGGAAATTCTTGCCCCCTGGAAGAAGAAATGGCTCCTTTCTATCTCTCTTATCGTCAATTTCGTGGTAGTTCCGCTATTTGCCCTCCTTATCCTCACTTTCATTCACATCGATTCCCACCTCGCGACTGGCCTCATTATCGTAGCCGCAGCTGCAGGTGCTCCATCTCTGCCAAAGGCAATGGATATTATCGGCGGCAACGTTGCCTATGCGGTAGGGTTGACCATGATCCTGACCCTGGTGACGCTCTTCTACATGCCAGTCATGCTCCCGTACCTGATCGAAGGAGTGTCTGTTGACCAGAGCGGCACTGTCCTCTACCTCTTCGTATTCATGCTCTTCCCGCTCATCACCGCTATGGCAGTGCGAGCACTGGTCCCGACGCTCGCCCGGAGAATGTACCTGGTTGTCGACCGGGTATCGGACCTCTCGATTGTGGCGGTGTTCCTCATCTATACCTTCGGCCTCTTCACGAGCGACTTCTCGGTTAAGGCAGGGGCTCTCCTTGGTCTCGAAGGAACTCTCGTGGCCGTCCTGTTTATCCTCGGGTCATTTGCAATCGGTTATCTGACCGGAGGACCGGAGCTCCGGAACCGCGAAGTGCTGGCTTTCGGGACCGCATTTCGTAATGTCTCCGCAGCCCTGGTGGTGGTCTCGGCAAATTTCAAAGAGCTCCAGATCCTGTTCATGGTTCTGGTGATTGCCGTATTCGGGGTGGTCTTCATGATGATACTTGGCGGTCTGCTCTATCGGAAAAATAAGCGGGAGAGTAAAATTGCTGGATCAACAGACCTCTGATGGGAAAACCGTGAGCGGATCGATCCGATTATGACTGCTATCGGTAAGCTGTCTGATAAGACGCGTTGGATCGGGCACCTGCCCCGGGCCCCATTCTTGAAAGGAGGAACGGGGAGCGGAATACCTGGTTTCCCGGCTGGATCATTCCAGCCCCATCCCGCTCCGGACGCCCGTTCCCGACTGGCAAATCCCCGGGCATTTCCTGCCTTCAAGGCGAAATGTCCTGCTGCAAGCATTGAAGAGTGTTCCGGGCCCAGTATAAATAAAAGGGATTGCATGATCATAAGCTGCAGGAAGATTATCGGCAGGCACACCGCAACATTCAGGTTTTTTCTCGCGATTTTCATGGTGCTCTCCTTTGTCATACTCATCCCGCTCAGCGTTGGCGGGTTCTTTGAAATCCCGCAACAGACCGTAGTTGCGCTCATCACCTCAACACTCGCATTCCAGGCCATTGCAGTGGCGGTGGGGATTGGGCTTGGGACGAATCCGGTGGTGGCAATAGGGATATCCACATCGGTTGCCATCGGGGTGATGATCACTGTCCTCCAGCTTTGCGACCTCTTTGCCGAATCCTCGTCCCGTGTCGCCGGGTGGCTAGATCGGGTGGCAAGGAGGACCGGGAAGTATGCCTTCCTCCACCGTTACGGGGTGATCATGCTGGTCACAGTCATCTGGATACCGGGAATCGCCCTTTACGGCAGCCCGATTATCGCTTGGATATTCCAGTGGGACAAAATCCAGGCCATCTCCTGCATGATTACCGGGTGGCTGATTGCAAGCTCGCTCGTGGCTGCTGGGGCCATGGGACTTATCGGCATCCTCTCTTAACTTCAGGACAGGCCGCAGCCCCCTGGCAATATCGTTGTCCAGGAACCCATTACCGTGCAAACCGGTGGATCTTCCCTGCACCTCCCTGCACAAAGGATTTACTGCACCGCCGCCGGATCAGATCCAGGTTCTTCGTACAGTGAGAAGGCGAGACGTATCTGAGTTCTCCGAGCGCCCTGATGTCCTCTTCAGAAACGGTATGAAAGCCCCCCATCGCACCCTGTACAGGGCCAAACCGGGAGACGTGCGAGATGATTCTTCCGATATGGGGATGGGCACAGCCGCAGATGATGAGAAACCCACCTTTCACGGAAACCACAAGGGATTGTTCAGGAATGCCATCAGACAGCGGTCCCGTAGAAAATACTCCCCTGGTTATCTCCTCCCACCCCTTGATTATGCGGAGTGCTCCGTGCTTCCGGATCAGTTCCCTTGTCCGTGTGCCAAACCCTTCATGGATGTACACAGCACATCCCGGATTCGCGACCAGCAATGCTTCGAGACCCCCTGTATGGTCGATATGTTCATGAGACAGGACAATTGCCCGTATGTCCCTTGGGTCTTCGTGCAATGCCAGGAGGTTCTGGAACAGGATCCGGCCGTCACTTCCGGTATCGAAGAGGAGGTTTTCCTCCTGGAGAAGGCAGGAGAAGCCGAATGCCGCACTCACCACGGGCCGGTACAGTACATTATTGTAGACTTCGAGCACCGATATCACCGGGTCCCGGTGCTCCCCATGGTTCACCGGCATACCTTCTGTGGAACAAGCATCCGACCAAAACGGTCATGGTTCGTCTGTTTCATCAGTTGTTCAGTACCTTCGGGGATTTCACTGCATTCCAATCCCCTGTCCTCCCCAAAAAAGGTTCTGGTCCAGGGTGTGATGGCCTGTCATACCCATATGATTGAGAAATCTTCAAATATTGGCATTCCAAGTTGTCTGCATGAAAACGAGCTATGGGATATACCTCGCCTACTTTTTCCAGGCGCTGATTGCCCTGAATGCAGTGCATGCTTTCCTCATCGGGGAATGCCAGGCCATGTTTACCGCCATTCTCATGTTTGTCCTGACGATCGTTCCCTATATTGTTGCAAAGCGGATAAACGTCGAGTTCCCGTGGTTCGTCTTCTTCCTGATCGCCCTGGCCCTCTGGTTTCACACCGCAGGCTATGTCCAGGGATACTATGAGAGGTTCTACCCCTACTACGACAAGATCGCCCATCTCGTGTCCGGTACGGCGGTCGCCCTGCTCGGGTTCCTCGGGGTCATCTTACTCGACAAATACCTGAAGATGAACCTGCAGCCGGCATTCATCATTTTCTTTACCATCATCTTCGGGGTTGCACTCGGAGCATTCTGGGAGATGTACGAATTCCTGATCGACTTTTTTTTCGGAGGGAGCCTTGCCGGGCCGATGCAGAACGGGCTTGAAGACACCATGCTCGACATGATGTTCGTTCTGGGGGGATCGATCATCGTGGCTGTAATGGGTATTTTCTGGTTCCGTCGTAACCGGAAGGAAGAGAATGGGAAGGGCGTAAAGATATAACATAACCTGACTCCGCCGGAAGAAGGATGAAAAGGGAGTGTTTACAGGCGGGATCTGGTCTTTAAATCGCTTGAGGAATCGGGAGATGGTTGTATGATCCGGGGTGAGGTTCCTGCTGGTTACCCGGAATCCAACATCGTATCGGCATGTTATAGAATTTGGTTAACTAATAGTGAGTTACTACATGCAACAGCCACTATAGCGACGGGAACTGGCGGATAATATCTGACTGGGTGAGGATTCCCACCGGCCGATCCCCTTCCATAACTACCAGCCTCCCGATCTCCCGTTCCTTGAACCGGCGGATTACTTCGAAGAGGTGTATAGTCGATGGGGCTTTTTCGACATCAGCGGTCATAACCGAAGAGACGTGGTCCGTGAGGGCTTTTCCCTCACCAATGGCCTTGGCGATGTCGCTCATGGTCACAATCCCGGCGAGGCGATCGCCCGCCATGACCGGGGCCCCATGGATATGATGTCTGGAAAAGAGAGAGGCTGCATCGACCAGAGTATCATGCTTCCGGAGGGTGAGAAGGGGGCTGCTCATGTAGTACCGGATCTGTTTTTTGGGAAGTGAGATCATTTCGTAGGTCGAGATGAGGAGCGTTTGGGAGATTTCGTCCTTCCCATAGACTTCTCCCCGGATCAGGAGGCGGTTGACAGGGGTAGGACCGATAGTGAGGTTGTCGCCGATCTCAAAACCCCGGAGGCTTCCCACCACCCGTACGCTCGCCTGGCAGATGTCCGGGTGACAGAGGGTAGTGAAAGCGATCTCGACAACCTTCACCCCCCTGATAACCTCACCCTCACGGGATATCGGCACATCATACTCACCCTCGGTAAGCCCGAGGTTCAGCTCGCGATAGGCCCGTGCCGTGGGATTATATCCTCCTTTCGGGCCGGGGGTTCCGTCCACCAGCCCTATTGCCTTGAGGGCCTGCATCTGGTTGCGGACCGTGCCAGGATTCCTCCGGATGACTTCGGCGATCTCCTCGCCCTTGATGGGATGGGAGTGCTGGTGGTAGAGGCTTATGAGCGTGACCAGGATATCCTTCTGGATGAGGGATAAATCCATAATGGTTTATCATATGGTTTTGCATATATATTGATTGGGTTGAATTCCGGTGGAGTTTGAGAGGATCCCCACGGTGCCTACCGCCGATGAGATCCTCGATCGGGCCTTTCGGCGGGCAGCATCCAAGATGCGGCTCAAGCAGAACAAGGATCGGGCAAACGAGGAATTTGTCAGGGCAGTGAGCCAGGCTATCCATGACCGGCTTGTACGGATTGTGCGGTCGTTTCCGGAATTGAGCGAAATCCCCCCGTTCTACCGCGATATCGTGGATATCATGTGGGGTCTTGAACGGGTGAAAAAATCTCTTGGGGCAGTGGGATGGGCAGCACGGTGGGCGAGGACCCACGGGCCGGGCCTAGCGTACCAGACCAGGAAGGCCGAGGATACTGCAGTTCTGCGCAAAAGGGCTGTAGCACGACTTTCTTCTGTCGTCCACCAGATCGACGGCGATCTCCTGTTCCTCAACGAGATTCGCAACATCATCAGGAAACTGCCGCATGTATCTGATGAATTCACCGTGGTGGTCGCAGGCTATCCCAACGTAGGGAAATCATCTTTCATACGTCTCGTGTCATCCGCGGATCCGGAGATAGCTTCCTACCCTTTTACCACCAGGGGCATTATTGTCGGTCACCGGATGGTAGGCGATGAGCGGATGCAGTTCATCGATACTCCCGGCCTCCTTGACCGGCCACCCGAAGAGCGAAACGTTATCGAGCGACAGGCGATGACCGCCATCATCAACCTTGCCGATGTGATCCTCTTTATTCTCGATGCAAGCGAACATTGCGGGTATCCCATCGAAGAGCAGGTCAGGCTCCTCCACAGGATCGAAGTTTTGGTCGATAAACCTGTGGTGATAGTGGTAAACAAATCAGACCTCGCCTATTTTGATGGCTACCTCAATATGTCAACCGAAACCGGAGAAGGTGTCAACGAAGTCATCGATCGTCTCCTCCATCTCAGGGACCGGTCACAACAGGAACGAGAGGCCATAACCTGCTAGGAGACACCCTGCCAGGAAACCGAGAATTGCTCCGCCGTTGATAGGCGGAAGGCCGGCCTGGGGTCTCCCTTTCTGAACCACTGTAAGGAGCAGGATCAGCCCCACGACCGAGCCGATGACGGCTCCCAACGCCGGCAGGGTGATGATCCCTAAAAGCCGGGGAGTGTCCAGGAAGACATTGGCTGATACCACCAGGATTGAAGGCATGATAAGATCCCCCATACCGATCACAAAAGCGGCCCGTTCACCGCTATCAAGGTCCCCGATTCCTTCCTGCATGTAACTGTATCCTAATCGCTTGGGGACAACGAAAAGGATCGGTGACTTGATATCGATGACGCCCTCGGCAAGGGTGACCATGTGCCGGGTCTTATAGACCGAGATGGCATCGTAGACCATAAGGATGACCAGCAGGATAAGGACCGGGATGATGTCCAGCGATATCCCAAAGATCGAAGCTGCCCCAGCAGCGATGAGAATGCCAAGTGCATCGATGATGTACCACTCCGGATAGAGGAACAGGAGTGCGGTGGAAAGGAAGGAGAGTGCCAGGGTCACACCAATCGTTCCGGGGACCATGCCGAAGAAGTACACAGCAATCCCGGCATAGATATAAATAAACGTGAAGAAGATGGAAACCGCGATGATAGCCCTGATTACCTTTTTCCATCGGTATCTGATGAGAAGCAGGAGGAATGCAGTAAAGACGAGAAGGATTGCAATAAAGATGAGTGGGTTTGCGAACGATGCAGGATCTTCAAAAGCCGCGATACCTGCAGTCTGCATGGGCAGGGAGAGGAAGAGTGCAATCACTTCCACCAGCACGAGCATGGCGGGTATGGTAATGAAGGGAAGGAGGCGCGGCCAGTTCATCAAAAAACCCCGGAACCCACAGGTAACTTAATTACCCGGCCCTCATCATGTAAAAACATGGATATACGTGAGTATCTGGGGGATATAATACTCATTATCATACTTGCTGCATCGACCTGGTGGCTCTTCTCGCTGTTGCGGGCAACGTGGCATATCACGGCCGCTGCTCTCCTGATCCTGCTGTCGTTAACCGGCCTGTTCGTAATCGTCCACCACAGGATCCGTCTCATCGAGCGCAGCATCAGCAATCGCGAACTGATGATCCGGGCTAACCTCGAGGAGATATCGATCAAAATGGCGCAGCGGTATGACAGCAGTGTTGACCGGATCACAGAGATCGTCAATGAGGTATCCCGGAGAGTGTATCGGTAAGGAGTCATGGATTCGGTGGTTGGGGAATGGGTGTTTCGCTCCGGGACATCATCACGAATTATAAAACACCGATCGCCTGGGATGCGCTTGCCGGTGTGGCAGCGGTCGATGCGCACAACGCGCTCTACCAGTTTTTAAGTATCATCAGGCAGCCGGACGGCACCCCGCTCATGGACCAGACGGGACGGGTCACTTCCCACCTGTCGGGTATCCTCTTCCGGGCGGTCAACTTCATGGAGAAGGGGATACGACCGGTCTGGGTATTCGACGGTACACCACCTGAATTCAAGCAGGAAACCATCAATCAGCGCCGTTCTGTACGTGAGCAGGCCCGGGAGCAGTGGCGGAAGGCGCTGGAGCGCGGGGAGGTGGAAGAGGCTGCCAAACATGCACGGGCATCCTCGCGAATCGACGATGAAGTTATTGCCACATCGAAAAGCCTGATATCTCTCCTCGGTATGCCGTCCATCGATGCTCCGAGCGAGGGTGAGGCCCAGGCCGCAGCCATGGTGAAGCGTGGCGATGCCCGGTATGTGGTCTCCCAGGATTATGACACGCTGCTTTTTGGAGCTCCGGTGCTGATGCGCAACCTCACCGTGAGTGGTCGGAGGAAACTCCATGGTAGGACGATTTCCGTCAACCCGGAGCGGATAACGCTTGCTGAAGTCCTCTCCGGCCTTCGTATCTCGCGTGAAGATCTCATTCGCATAGCCATTTTGGTGGGGACCGATTTTAATACCGGGGTGCGGGGAATCGGGGCCAAAACTGCGCTCAAACTCGTCAGGAACGGGGAGTTTGAACGGGTGACCGCGGAAAAGCTGCCCGACATCGATACCGGGGCGATCTCGGAATTTTTCCTCAATCCCCCTGTCAGCGTGGACTACTCCCTTGCATGGCGCCAACCTGACCGTGAAGGTATCCTCGCAATGCTCTGCGATTCCTATGACTTCTCCCCGGACCGCGTGGAGAAAGCGATCGACGGCCTCACTATTAAGACCGGGCAGAAAACCCTCGATTCCTGGTTCTAGTCTGCGGAATTATCTGCAGACAACCAGGCCGCACGGTCGGTTAACCATCCAGATACAGGTTTTCAGGGTCAATCCTGTTTTTTATCGATCTCTTTCCATACGAAAATAAACCGCTGTATTGCGGTGAAATGCCCGATAATCCCGAAGATGAGCAGGAGCCACCCGAGATACGGCAGTCCGTACACCCCGGCAGGGATAAGGATGGTCAGGATACCGGCGATGATTAGTAGAAACAGACGATCGGCCCGGCCGAGAATCCCTCCATAGTAGCGGCCAACACCGACCGCCTGGGCCTGGGTACCAAGATAGGAGACCATCAGCACACCAGTGAGTGCGAAGACGCCGATCTGCCAGGATGCGAATCCACCGGCAAAAATGCCGGTTATGATGAGGATGTCGGCATAACGGTCCACCACGTGATCGAGAAAGTCTCCTTTCCGGCTCTGGATATTGAGGGCCCGGGCAACTGCCCCGTCTATCGAGTCGAATGCGGCATTGCACATGATGAAGAAGGTCCCGAGCAGCACATCCCCGTAATAAAAGGCAACCCCGGCAAAGATCGCCACGAAGAATGCAGCGATGGTAAATGAATCCGGGGTGAGCCCGATCCGGACGGCAATACCGACAAAGGGCCGGTATATCCATGCAAGGTGTGGACGAAACATGTCAAGGGTCATTCGATCATCCCGATGTATGACGACCAATCGAGAAATCCGGATTGCGCTGATATCTCCCCCCTGAAGAATCTGCCGACCCGGTCCCGGCATTCCTGGATACTCATATCTGTCGTGTCCAGTTCATAAACCTGTTCAGAAGAAAATTTCTCGAGCGTTTCCACCAGCACGATATCCAGGGCTTCGGCCAGCGCATTCTCCCGTACCTTCTCGTCACCGTATCCGCGTTCCCGGAGCCGCATGGCGAGGATATCGGGGCGGCACCGGAGCACCGCTATCCTGTCGCAGGGAAGGAGGTGGGCCAGATGACCCTCGACAACACCATCGAATGGAACAAACTCTGCCACCCACCGATCTTCATCGATCACCAGGGTATCACGGACCGGATCCCTTCCGACAATATAGGTGCCGGTTGTCTCCGAAAGGTGCAGGATGCAAAAACCCTGCTCCTGAAGTGCCCCTGCAACCGAAGATTTTCCTGTCCCTGGAGTGCCGGTGATGCCAAACATCATGATCATTCAGGCTTTGGTGTCGGGAAGATTTCGTGCTTCCCCTACATATTCCCTCTCTATCACAGAACGGCAAATTATTAGATCAATCGTATGCATGGGTTGGTTACGGGGCATTCTCATTCAGAATGGTGATATTTTTTGCATAATGTCACTGTTGGCAGTAGATGTCGGTGCGGTCTACATCAAAACCTGCCCGGGAGGGAACCCGGCTTTCCGGTGAAGGGACCTGACCTTACCTCTGCGACCTGCAGATTTCGCTGATGGCGGTGAGGAATGTCTCGTTTTCCCACACGTCACCGATGCTCACCCGGATGTAGTGATCGGGGAGGCCGGGAAAGCTCGCACACGACCGGACGATTACGCCCTTTCCGGCAAGGAGGCGCACCATCTCATCCCCGCTCATCGGCCGGGTATCGAACATAATGAAGTTTGCTCCCGAAGCCGGGGAGGAAAGCGGGCATTCTTTCCTGAACCGGTCTCTCCACTTCCGTACATAGGAAACATACTCATCCATCCTTTCCCGGTCAGCGAGTGCACCGGCCGCGGCTATCGCCGACACGGAATTGAGGGTGAACGGGGTTGCTGCCCGTTGGTAGAACGGGACCAGCCAGCGTGGAACAAAAGCATACCCAACCCGGGCACCTGCCAGGGCAAATGCTTTGGACATCGTCCTCCCGATGACCAGGTTGTCAAATTCGTTCATCAGGGACCGGTAATCAGTATCGGAAAATTCAACGTATGCATTGTCCAGAAAAAGGACCCCATCGATCGCAGAGAGGATTTCCCTGATGTCCTCAACCGGGGTAACCGTCCCGGTGGGATTGTTCGGAGTGCAGAGAAACGATACCTTCGCGTCCTGCGCCTTCCTGATGAACTGTCGGGTATCGACAGAGAAATCCGGCGCCCTCAGGATCTCCACCACATCAGCGCCCTGGGCAAGGGCCGCGAGGCGATAGAACGAGAAGGTGGGAACCGAGACGGTGACCTTGTCTCCTGGATCGACCAGCACCCTGACGAGAGTCTCGATAACCCCGTCCATGCCGACTCCGGTGATAAACGAGTAATTGCCGTGAAAACTGACAAGGATCCTGGACAGCTCCGCAATGCACTCATCCGGATAGCGGTTAGCTTCTCGAAGTGCTTCGCATCCGGCCCTCACCGCAGCTGGAGAAGGGGGCCATGGGTTTTCGTTGCTTGCAAGACGGGCGATCCGGGAGATCCCATGCTGTCGGGCAACATCGCCGGGCTTTACGGCATAGACATAACCCCCGGATCGGTACAGGTTCCGGACAAGCCGGTTGAACCGGCTCGCGCCTGGGCTCTCATCGTTTCCGGCCATAGATGGCGTTTCCGGAATAGTATGCTTCATGGGACCAGATAACTCCATTGGCGGGGTTGAATTATGACCGTTCTCTGCGGAAAGATATCTTTACACGATGAAACGATAACCCTGATCCATGGCAGATCATAACCTGATTGCACCGATTTCACTATTCATGCCGTCCATCCTGCTCTCGATCGCTATAGTCACCGGGCCGGCAGCGGGGACAGTTGTAGGCTTCGATCAACCGGGACTCACTCTGCTGCCTGGGGAGATAGCCACGGTCAATCTCACTCTCGACCAGGCACCGGCCGGCACTTCAGGATATAAGGTCACTATCAGCAGCGAGGATCCACAGGTCGGAGAGATCTCCGGGGTGACCCTGCCCTCGTGGGCTGAACTCTCGGCCATCACCGGTGCTCCTGGTCCGGATGTACGTATCAAGGCCGTCGATCTCAGAGGAGTTGTCAAGAGAGATGCAAGCAACCTCGTCCTTGCCACGCTCTCTGTGAAGGGCCTCTCAATCGGGGCCACGAAAGTGGTTCTCAGTGATCCCAATTTCTATGATCGTGATGGAAATGAGATTGCCACGACCCTTTCATCGCTTTCCCTCATGGTAGCAACCGGGGAGACTTCCATTCCGGCCACCATATTACCTGTTACCTCCGTAACAGGCAATGCACCACCGGATATTTACCAGGTTCCGGCAACCGTCACGACCGAGGCAACCGGACCTGGGAGTTCAGGATCTACAGTCTCCCTACCGGAAGAAACAGCCACTGAACCAAGTGCGATGACAGCGATTCCTGCTATTTCCCTCACCCCCGCCCTTGAAACTACTAAGCCAGGCAGTGGCAGACAGGAGATCTCCTTCATTACCGCACCAGGGATCCTGCTGACAATTGGTGCCCTGATCCTTCTGGGAAATAAAATGAAATAGATCCCAAAAGACCTCATTTCGGGATCTCATTCAATTTCTGAAAGAGCGTTGCCGACGATGTGTGCGGCCCGGTCGATCTCCTCATCGGTGATAACCAGCGGCGGGACAATGCGGAGGTTGCCTTCCGCTGCACAATTGACCAGCACGCCGTTCTCTGCGCAGCGTTTCTGGACAGAGGGACAGGAATCCCCAACAGAAATCCCGATCATGAGCCCTTTTTGCCGGGGTTTGAAGGGGGCAAGGAGATCAGCAAACCTCCTCCCTTTTCGTTCCACGTCGGGGAGGAGCCGCCCTATGACATCGATAGTTGCGCGTGCCGCTGCACAGGCCAGCGGGCCACCGGCAAACGTGCTGCCATGCTCGCTCATCTTGAACTCAAGGCCCTGTCGGGCGAGGAGGGCTCCCATGGGAAACCCGCTGGCGATTCCCTTTGCCAGGGTAACGATATCAGGCTTCACCCCGGTATGCTGGATTGCGAGCCACTTCCCGGTCCGTCCCATACCAGTCTGAACCTCATCGGCAATCATCAGTGCCCCTGTTGCATCGCACTGCTCGCGGATGCTCCTGATGAACTCCACTGGGGGGATGATCACCCCTGCTTCACCCTGGATCGGCTCGATGAAGACTGCTGCGACGCTCTCATCCATGACCTTCTCAAGCCCGGCAGAATCGCCATATTCCACGAATGTACAGGCTGGCTCGAGGGGTTGGAACGGTTCGCGGATAGCCGGTTTGTGGGTCACCGAGAGCGAGCCGAGGGTCCGGCCATGGAACCCATGGGTAAAGGCCACGAACCGCATCCGTCTGGTCGCCAGGCGGGCAAGCTTGATCGCCCCATCATTTGCCTCTGCACCGGAGTTTGCAAAGAATGCTTTGTGCATTCCGCAGATCCCGACCAGGTCCCGGGCCAGTTCGGCCTGCCCCGGAACATAATACAGGTTCGAACAGTGGATCAGGCGCCTGGCCTGTTCACAAATCGCCTCTGTCACCAGGGGGTGACAGTGTCCGGTACTGCAGACTGCAATGCCTGCAACACAGTCGATGTACTCATTCCCTTCAGCATCCCATACCTTCGATCCGAGGCCCCGCTCGATCATGATCTCGCGGGAGAACGCGGGCATGTAGTACCGTGCCTCCAATTCACGATAGTTCATCTGGTTCATTCCTTCCAATTTTTATTCATACTCGATGGTTGCGGGAGGTTTTGGGGTGATATCATACACGACCCTTGCAACGCTTGGAATCTCAGCTGTTATCCGGGAAGCAAGGTGCCCGAGCACCCTGAACGGAATCTCGAGCGGAGTGGCGGTCATCCCGTCCCGCGAGTTGACTGCACGTACGGAGATTATCCACCCGTGAACCCGGGTATCACCTTTCACTCCGGTACCAAGACCGAGCACCGCTCCAAAACACTGCCAGGGAAGGAACCGGTCGACCAGTTCTTCTTCAACGATGGCATTCGCCTCGCGCACCACATTGAGCTTCTCCCGGGTCACTTCTCCGATTATCCGGACAGCAAGCCCCGGGCCCGGAAACGGCATGCGGTGCTGTATCTCCGGAGGAAGCCCCAGTGCACCGGCAACCTCCCTGACCTCGTCCTTGTAGAGATCGCGGAGGGGTTCAATGACTTTTTCAAACTCCATATGCAGCGGCATACCACCGACATTGTGATGACTCTTGATCCCTCCCTCGCTCTCGATCCGGTCAGGGAAGATGGTGCCCTGGAGCAGGTACCGTGCACCGGTCCTTTCCGCCTCCCGTTCAAATACCCGGATGAACCGCTCCCCTATTACCTTCCGCTTCTGTTCGGGATCGACAATCCCGGAGAGAGCTGCAATGAACTCCTCTTCTGCGTAGACGATATGGAGGTCCAGAGATCCGAACATCCGGATGATACCTTCTGTCTCACCCTTCCTCATCAGGCCGGTGTCTACATAGATGGGGATGAGCCGTTTCCCGATTGCTCTCGCCGCCAGGGCCGCACAGACCGAACTGTCGACGCCGCCCGAAAGAGCGATGACGACATGGTGATCCCCGGACTGGGCCCTGATCTCTTCAATGGCTTCGCGTATGAAACGTTCTGTGTCGACCATAGCCTCTCTACCTCCTGCTCCTCCGTGCCCGGCATGCTTCAACAAATCCCACGAATGGCGGAGAGGGTCTCGTAGGTCGTGACCTGAATTCGGGGTGGAACTGAGTGGCGAAAAAGAATGGATGGCCTGGGATCTCGCAGATCTCCACACGGTCCTTCCACGCGCCGGAAAATACCAGCCCGCTCTCCTCAAGATCGGGGATATACTCGGGGTTCACCTCATAGCGGTGACGATGACGCTCCACTATCTCCTTTTTCCTGTAAATCTGCATGGCGAGGGTATCTTCTTTCAGGGCGATGGGATAGTTCCCAAGACGCATGGTCCCACCGAGATCGGTCACTCCCTCCTGATCGGGAAGCAGGGCGATCACGTGGCGACCCTGCCCCATCTCGGCACTGGTTGCGTCCTCCCAGCCGAGCACGTTGCGGGAGAATTCCACGATGGCAAGCTGGAAACCCAGACATAGACCGAGGAGGGGAACGCGGCACGTCCGTGCATAGTGAAGCGCCCCGATCTTGCCTTCAAGGCCCCGCGGTCCAAACCCCCCGGGGACGAGGAGCCCATCGAACTCGGCAAGCTGCGGCTTATCGTAACGCTCGGCATCGAGCCAGGTGATCTTCACTTCGGTGGAAAGCGCACGCCCCGCATGCTTGAGGGCTTCTTTGATGCTGAGATAGACGTCTTCGATCCCGTACTTGCTCACGATGCCCACCTGCACCCTGCTCGTATACTCCCTTGACACGATGGTATACCAGCTGGTATCGGGACTCCTTGCGTTGAGCCTGAGATACTGGAAGAGTATTTCGGCAATCCCTTCCTTCTCCATCTCCATCGGGACCTGGTAGATGTCAGGGACCGTGGCTGCGCTGATAACCGCCTGCTGGGCAAGATCGCAGAAGGCGGATATCTTCCGCTTGGTCTGGGACCCGATGGGGCGCTCACCTCTTCCCACGATGATCTCAGCGTGTAGCCCAAGTTCGCGGAGGGCTTTGACCGAGTGCTGTGTTGGTTTGGTCTTGAGATCCCCCATTGAGTCTTCCGGGACCAGGGTGACATGGATCAGGACCGTGTCTTCTTCAGGGAGTTCCCCCCTCATCTGGCGGACGGCCTCGAGGAAGGGCATGCTCTCGATATCACCAACAGTCCCGCCTACTTCGACCAGGCAGATGTCGGCCTGCCCGTTTCCAGCGGTCCCATCGTGGGCAGCTGCCCTGATGCAGGACTTGATCTCTTCGGTGATGTGGGGGATGATCTGTACGGTCTCTCCAAGGAACTCTCCTCTCCGCTCCTTCTCGATTACGCTCCGATAGATCTTACCGGTGGTGATATTGTGATCGGATGTGAGATCAATATCGAGGAACCGCTCATAGTTGCCCAGATCAAGGTCTACTTCCCCACCATCAGAGAGGACGAAAACCTCCCCGTGCTGACCGGGGTTCATGGTTCCAGCGTCGATGTTGAGATAGGGATCGATCTTCACCGCGGTCACGCTGTAGCCACGGTTCTTGAGGATTCTCCCGATCGATGCGGCGGTGATGCCTTTACCAAGGCCGCTCATCACCCCCCCGGTAACGAAGATGTATTTCACGAAGATTGCCCCTCCAGGCTCTCCTGGTTTTCTATTGTATGTATTCTACACTACGGGTGATAGTTTTTGTTCCATGGGCCTCGGGAAAAGGAGATCAACCCCTCATTACGGCGTAAGCGGCCGAACACCGGGCAAGGGCCCGGTCTCCCCCCTCTGAAAAGACCTCTCCTTCTGCAAAAATGATCCTCTTCCCCCGTTTTACAACGGTTCCTTCGGCAATGAGCACTCCTCCCTGCGCCCCGGCAAGGAATGAAGTGGTTTCAGAGATGGTGGCAATGCGCTCACCCGGATCGAGGAGAGGGTAGATGGCAAGGACCATGGCTTCATCGGCAAGGGCGGTGAAAATTCCTCCCTGGAGCCAGTCCTCCCCGTTCATCATGTCCGGGCGGACCGGCATCCGTATCCTGGCCGATCCTTTTTCCATGGTTCCCAGTTCCACTCCCATGAGCGTAAAGAACGGGTTTGCATCCCGCCCCAGCGCTCGTATTCGCTCGATGTAGCTCATAGCAGGGGAGTTTTGCCCATATCGGGATAAGGTTGCCGGACATTCTTTTTGTTGTCGGCAGTCCAACCATACTAACATGAATGCCGATGAAGAGAGGGAGCTGCTTCATGACCTTATCTGGCTTAATGCAGTGATTGCAACAGAGCTCATCCAGATCACCGAGAACGTTTCGTCAATACTCCGCCAGGGTCCGCCCCCTGAATCTTGTCTTGCCGATCACAACCGGCTTCGGAAGCAAGCACTTGAAATCGTCGAGAAGTACCGTGATGCGACCGCTCTCCGCGACCACCTCCTCGGACACCGATAACCCGGAAGGAAGTCTCAAGTGAATCCCGCGTTTACGATCATTATCCCGGCCTATAATGAAGAAGAGAGGATCCGTGAGCTCCTGGACCAGATGCCCGGAAGAACCGGCCGGTTCATCATCATCTGCGATGGGACCGATACCACTCCTGAGATCGTACGCTCGTTTTCCCGGGAACACCCTGATCTTGATCTGGTTTGCCTGACTTTTTCCCGGAGGCTCGGAAAGGGTGGAGCGGTGCGGGAGGGCTTCGCCCGTGCTCCAGGGCCGCTGGTCGGTTTCATGGATGCCGACAACTCAACCTCGCTCTCCCAGATGGAGGATCTCATCGCCGCTATCGACGCTGCCGACGGAGTCATCGGCTCACGCTGGCTCCCGGGCTCTGTGATTACGGCCAGGCAGGGATTGACACGGCGGCTGGAGAGCAGGGTGTTCAACCTCATGATCCGCATCCTCTTCTCGCTCCCGTATTCAGATACGCAATGCGGTGCAAAAGTATTTAAAAAATCAGCCGTCGATGCTGTGATAGGTGACATGGTCTCGACGGGATTTGAGTTTGACGTTGAACTCCTCTGGCGGCTTTCCCGGAAGGGATTCCAGGTTAAGGAGCTTCCGATCACCTGGGGAAACCAGGAGGCATCGAGAGTGAGAGGTTCAGACATCCTCAGGATGCTCACTGCCCTATTCTCTCTCCGCCTCGGAGGGTCAGGATTATGACTGGCGATTCCTTGGAGAATATTCGGCGTGAGTCCTTCCGGCTCTTTGAAGAAGGAAAGTATACCGAATCGCTTGATCTATGTCGTGCAGCCGGGACTGCCAGACCCGATCCGCAGCTTGCCATCCTCGCTGCCCGGAACCTGTTTAACCTGCGACGTTTTGATGAAGCGGAAGCGTACGTAAGGGATATGATCCGGACGATGCCGGAATCGTCATATCTCCACAGTTTCCTCGGCAGGATTCTCGAAGAGCGGAACGATGACACCGCGGTTTCCGAGCATGCAAGGGCTGTTCTGCTCGACCCGACAAATCAGGAAGCACTCCGGGGTTACGCGGCCTACCTCGTGGCAGCAGGAGACCACCGTATGGCCGTCCCGGTGCTGAGGAAACTTGTGGCTTTGTCAGGCAGGGAGGATGACGCACGGTGCCTTGCGAGGGCGCTGACGGCATCGGGTCGGAGTGCCGAAGCCCTCGCCCTGTTTTCACGGGAGGTCAGGCGGAGGGAGGAAGATCACGACTATATCGCCGCCCTGATGGGCGCCGGACGGTACCAGGACGCTGCTCGGGAGGCTGCGACAACCTACCGGTTGTCCGGCAAACTCCCGTTTGCACGGATCCATCTCCGGGCCCGGGCTTTACATGATCCGGAAGCAGCGCTGGGAGAATATAAGGAATATTTCTCCACTCTCAAAGACGCCGAGATCGGCCTGGATTATGCCCTCTTACTGCGAACGTTCAAGAGGCCGGCGGAGGCGCTTGCTCTCTGCCGGGAACTGCTTGACTCAAATGTGATGGGCCCTGACTATACCGTCCGGCTCCTCACCTGCAGGCTGAATGCCGAACTCGGTGAAAAGGAGCGGGCAGCCGGATGCTACCAGCACCTGGTGCAGGATGCTCTCAGGAACCTGGACAATCATGATTTCCTCTCAGGTCTTCTCGCTTCCTACCGTGAATTTGTCCTCACCTACTACCCGGTCCGGGAGGCAGAGACCCGCTTCCTCTCGATCGTCCTGTCTCACCCGCATGCTGTGTCGCTGCTGGCCACCGCCCGCCTTTATGAGGATATCGGAGACCTTTCGGAAGCACGTTCCTACTCATACCGCGCATTCCGGAGCGATTACCTCCATGGAGGCATGGCTTATGCACAGTTTTTGGCCGGGCAGAACGAATTCCGGGAAGCCGAGAAGATCCTTCTCTATGTATTGAATAATGCCAGGCGGATCCGGGAGATCGAGACCGTTGCCGGGCTCATCCTCGATGAGAAGTGGAAACTGTACCGGAGACCGCGCCTGCTTGATCGGCTGGTAACTATGCTCGGGCAGCGCTTCGCCCTCCTGAGTTCTGACGGCCTGGAGTATCTCGCGGTTGCCTGCCTGGTGTCTGCTGGGATTGCCCGTCGTGAAAAGGACTATCTCCTGTGCAAGGAGTACTGCCTGCGGGGGCTCGATGCCGTACCGGCAATCGCAAACAACATCCGTCCTGATGACTTTCTCGAGCTCATCCGGGCCTGCAAAGAGGAGGGGGTATGTGATCCGCCGGTAATGGCCGCACAGGTAAGAGAAGATGAGGAGGATGAACAGGATAGGGCTCTCAGGGAATTCATGGAGAGTTGCAGCGATCAGGAGAGGCGCATCCTTGAATACCTCATCGAACACCGTGAAGCAAGCGAGATCGAGCTCCGGAAACTTCTCAATACGAGGAGAGTGGTCGGAATCATGAACCGGATCATACAGAAGGCGGCAGCATCGGGGATTACAGTTATCGAGAAACGGGGAATTGGTGAGGGAGGAGAAATCTATGCCTATACCGCAGGGTGACCCAATCGAGAAGAGACGTCTCGAAAGCCTGAATATTATTAACGCTCTCAGGCGGGGGACGGTCCCTGCCGGCGGTCTTGAACGGATAGCCGTTGGTGTCGATCTGGAGGAGGACGTAATAGGCGCCCAGTTCGACTATGTTGCAAAGGGAGGTGGCGATCTCAAGTTCGTCCGCGGAGACTACGGGAGCGGAAAAACCTTCCTTGTTGCCCGATCGCTCGAAATCGCCAGGGGGAAAGGGTTTGTCACCGCCCACGTGACGATCTCCCCTTCGGCACCGCTCTACCGGCAAAAGAACATCTACCAGCAGATCTGTGCAAGCCTCAGGACCCGGGAGGAAGAGCATGCCCTCAAGGCGGTCATTGACAGCTGGCTCTTCTCAATAGAAGAACGACTGCTGCGGGTGAGCGATCATCACCTCGAGGAGGAGAGCCTGGAGAAGGCAACCCTCAAGGAGATCGAGACCGCCCTTGCCAGCATCTCCGAAATGAATTCCTCGCTTGCCGCAGCGCTTCGAACTTACTACCGGGCAAATAACGCCGGCGACTTCCAGACCGCACAGTCGGCAATCGGGTGGATCAGTGCCGAACCAAACATCGGCCGGGAATTCAAACAGAAAGCGGGAATCAGGGGGGACGTGGACGAGACCTACGCCCTCATCTTTCTCAAGGGGCTGGTCAGGATCATCGTCAACGCGGGCTATGCCGGCCTCGCGGTTGCCATTGACGAGCTCGAGACTACCCAGGTTCTCCCGAGAAACCAGCGGGATAAAGCCTATAATACTCTCCGGCTCCTGGTAGACTCGCTAGACCGCGGCGACCTCCCGTACTGTTACTTCGTCTTCACTGGCACTCCGGCGTTCTTTGAAGGCCCCCGGGGGGTCCGCTCCCTGCCTTCCCTCGCAGACCGTATAGGTATCACCGGGACCAGTGAGTTCAAAAATCCCCGCCAGCCCCAGATCGTCCTCTCCCGGTTCGATGCAAGTAAGCTCGAACAGGTTGCCCAGAAGGTCATCCGGATCTATTCTGAAGCATACGCAGAGGTTGACCAGAACCGGGTCTCGCACCGGTTCATCCGGACCATGATCGGGAAGGTGACGGGAAAATTCGGAGGCAGAGTGGATGTCATCCCGCGAATTTTCTTAAAAGAGTTTATGGATGTCCTCGACAAGTGCGAGCTGTATGAGGACTATGATCCCTGGGAGAGTTACCAGTTCGATGCTCGCCACTTGAAGGGGGAACTCCGCGAGGAGGAAGAGGCGGTCATGGTTGTCGAGTTCTGATCTGGTTACGAAAGACCGATGCCCTCAATGAAATTCAGAGGACCAGGCTTCAGTATCATTCTCACATGGTATCGAGAATCGGGTTTGTGGAGTATCATCCGGCAAACTAAGGGGCTGACATTCTTCACCTTCCATTCTCATTCGGTGGCGGGATTCTCCTTCATTGCCAACAGGGATAACGGGGCCCGTGTTCGCCAAGTAAGTCACCTGGTATAACCAATTGATTTGATTGGAGAAAAAAGTTAAGAGGGGATGTGCCGATGTTGCAGCGTATGCAGTACACAAGGTTTCTGTTCGTAATCAGCGCCGTGATGATCGTTGTGGCTGGAATTACTTTTTCCGGATGCACGACTCCGACGCCCCCGACTCCCACTCCGCCACAGCAGGATCTGCTCATCGCCACTACGACAAGCCTCTATGATACCGGTCTCCTGGATCACCTGGGTGGTATCTTCGGGCCGGAGTATAATGCGAACCTGCGGGTAACTGCCAAAGGAACAGGGCAGGCCCTGGAACTGGGACAGAACGGCGATGTGGATGTCGTCATGGTTCATGACCGCGTACGTGAGGACACTTTCCTCCAGAACGGGTATGGTGTTGATCGGCGCGTGTTTGCTTTTAACTATTTCATTATTGTTGGCCCGCCTTCGGACCCGGCTAACACCAGGAACATGACAGCGACCCAGGCTTTCGACACCATTTACAAAAAAGCCCAGACGAATCCCAAAGTCGTCTTTGTCTCCCGCGGAGATGCTTCCGGCACCCATGCCAGGGAACAGTTCCTCTGGAAGAACGCCGGGTATAACTACTCCGCGATCCAGGTATCCGGGCCCTGGTATGTTGAGTCTGGGACCGGAATGGGAGCGACGCTGTTAATCGCCGAAGAGAAGAATGCTTATACCCTTTCTGATGTCGGTACCTTCCTTGCGTATAAAGGGAACCTTTCCCTCGTGCCTCTGGTAGATCAGGGAGACGAGCTGCTCAACGTTTACAGCGCGATGATCGTCAATCCAGCCAAGTTCCCCGATACCAAAGTCCAGCTCTCGAAAGACTGGATTAACTGGCTGATTTCGTCAAAAGGCCAGGATCTTATCGCCAATTATGGGGTCAGTACGTATGGGCAACCGCTCTTCCATCCTGCCCTCGGTAAATGGGAGCTCCTTGGTGTGAGCCAGGCTGAGACTCAGGATCCGATTCCGTGAATCCAGCCCTGATCAATTCTTTTTATTTAATATCTTCGTGGCACTAAGAGGGAATCATGGCCGGGTTTCTGGAAGGACTCAGTCCAATCTGGCAGGGATTACTGCAGGCATTCAACCTGTTAATCAGCCTCGATGCACAGATACTGCGCATCACAGCACTCAGCCTGATCATCACGATGAGCGCCGTGATCATCGGTTCCCTCATATCAATCCCTCTCGGTTCAGTTATCGCGTATGGAAAATTCAGGGGCAGGAATACACTGATTTGGTTAATCCAGACCCTCTATGCTTTCCCCACGGTGGTTATCGGACTGATTGTTTTCCTCTTCATCCGTAAAACCGGCCCTTTTGGACCCCTGAACCTACTCTTTACTCCGCAGGGCATGATCATCGGCCAGACGGTCCTTGTGCTCCCTATCATCACCGGTTTGACGATATCGGCGCTGGTTGCGGTTGATCTCACCATCCGGGATACCATTACGTCACTTGGGGCAACAAGGTTACAGTTCCTGATATCGGCCCTTAAAGAGGCCAGGTTTGCTATTTTCGCCGCCATTGCCCTGGCATTCGGCCGGGCCATATCAGAGGTCGGAGCAGCCATCATTATCGGCGGCAACATCGCAAGCCCGGGTAACTTCTGGACATCAACAAGGACCCTTACTACCGCAATTACTCTTGAAACCGGGAAGGGAGATATAGCCCTCTCAATCGCTCTAGGGATTATTCTCCTGCTCATCGCCCTCGTCATCAACGTGATCATAAGCATTGTTCAGAACCGGTGAAGCCATGATTGAGATACGGGACGTGTACAAGCAATTTGGTGAAAAAAAAGTCCTGAAAGGTATCAATGCCACCATCAAACAGGGTGAGGTGTTCACCGTTATCGGCCCTTCCGGCGAGGGGAAGTCCACGCTACTCCGGCTGATCAACCTGCTTGATAACCCCACCTCAGGCTCGATCCTCCTTGAGGGAGTCGATATCCATCGGAGTCGCGAACAGCAGGCCATCCGCAGGAAGATGGCCATGGTCTTCCAGAAACCTGTAGTGTTCAGCTCCTCGGTCTATGAGAACATCGCTTACGGCCTGCATTTCAGGCATGTCGATCGGGATACCATACGAAGAAAGGTCGGGCAAGCCCTCGAAGTGATTGACATGGTCGGGTTTGACGAAAGGAAAGCCAAATCACTCTCGGGTGGCGAGATGCAGCGGGTGGCCCTGGCCCGGGCCATGGTGACCGAACCCGAGCTCCTCCTGCTCGATGAGCCTACGGCAAACCTCGACCCGCTGGCCACCCATAAGATCGAAGAACTGGTCCGGCACTACAACCGGGCATCCGGTACAACGGTTATCATGTCAACACATGATATGCAGCAGGGTCAGCGCCTGGCAACCAGGATAGGCGTAATAATGCAGGGGCAGTTTGCCCAGATCGGTACACCACGGGAGGTGTTTGGCAGTCCATCGGAAAAAAAAGTGGCGAATTTTGTAGGTATCAAGAATATCCTGATCGGGACGATCACGGAACAGAGGGAAGGGATTGCTACCATGACCGCCGATGGTATCACCCTCGATGCAGTTACTTCTTTGCCGGTCGGAACACCGGTCTGGGCATCCATCCTGCCCGAAGATATCACACTCCTACTGTCCCATGGTAAACAGACCAGTGCCAGGAATGTTTTTTCCGGCCGCATTATTCATTTCGCCCCCCGTGGCCCTCTCCTGAGTGTTACCGTGGATTGTGGTGCAAAGCTTTCGGCCACAGTAACCTGGAGATCTGCCGAAGAGATGAAGCTTAAAATAGGAGACGAAGTACGCCTATCGTTTAAAGCAAGCACCGTTCATGTAATGGCAGACAGGGGAGTTGGATCAGAATGACGATCCAGGTGGAAAAACCTGATGGCAACAATGATTTCTGGAGTTGTAGTTGTTCCAGTCGGTGTTTCCAAGAGAATAACGAACCGGTCCAGGTAGGCGTACAAAAAAGTCAATAAAATGGGATTGACTTTCCTTCAATGGCAATATATTTAAATTTAGAGACCAAAAAAAAGAGTGCCGCATGAACAATGAGGGCATGCGGTCGCGTCAATACTGCATGATTCGGAGGTCGGGATGAGATATGTTCGGGCAAACCTCATTCCGGCCTTCTTTTATACAAATAAACCTTGCAACTGTTCAGGGTCAAGCGCAAGATCCTTGTAAAATGACGTCATAATAACAGTTAGTGACAGAAAACCAGTAGAATAACGATCTCAACGAAATAACCCTTGCATCCAATATTCAATCACTTCTCGCCATCATCAAAGAACAAGATCGCATCAGAGTTGTGGGCAAAAAATGCCCAACTGAAAGCCCGCATCGCAGAGCTTGAAGCACGATTGAACCAGCACATCCGGAACAGCAACCGGGTCCCCTCGATGGATGGGTTCCGACCCCCCAACGCTCAGCGGAAGAAAGGGAAAAGACCACCTGGCGGGCAATGGGCATAAAGTTCATAACATGGAATAGGTAGAGACCCCTGATCAGGTCTATATCGGTCTTTATCTTCATCTTGTCCCATGTCCGGGCAGGACTATGGTTAAAACCTGGAATAATATACAGAAATGCCTTCAATCCTGACCAAGTGGACCCTGTGCGGCCTTCCCCCGATACTTTTTCTCCAGCCAGGGAAGAAGATAGGCTGCGACAAGGCCAATGAGGAAGGCTATGGTCATCCCGCTGATCAGCGCCAGAACAGCAATAAGGAATGTGACGGCGTATGAGTCGGTCCTGAGACCGTGCCGGCCCAGTTCGATGGCCACAAAGACCAACAGCGCACCGTAGAAACCGGGTGAAATCAGGGTCAGGATCTCCGGACTTGCAAAGAAGAGGGCGAATACAACAAATATTGCTCCAGCGATGATATTCGCCCCACCCGTTCTGGCCCCGAACCGGTACTGGGCGGCATAACCTCCAGCACCGTGGCACATAGGTATTCCTCCAAAAGGCACGGTGGTCAGGTTCATCAGACCGATGGTCCGGGAAAGGTACTTGGGAGAGGTCTCCCGTGAAAAGAGATCGATGGAGAGAAGAGCGGTGGCAAGGATTGAATTGGCGATGGTCAGACCGAACTGGGGCACAACCAGGTCGGTAAGAGCTCTACCATAGTCTTCAAGCCCTGGGACGATGAGGTGCGGGGGGCCAATGAAGTGAAGCCCGGGAAGCCCCAGCTTTACGATCCCGATGACTGCTGCCAGGGCGATGACGATCAGGGCTGAAATGTCAGGGATCGAGAGTCTCCGGGCAAGGAAGAAGAACAACACGATGATGGCCACACCGAGGATAAAAAAAGCCGGATCGCCGGTAATAAAGGTTGCTGACGACCTAAGGAGGAGGAGGGCAAGACCGAGCTGTATTCCGCGGATAACGTTTCGCGGTATCCACCGGTCGAGAACAGTCATCACGGCCCCAAAACCGAGCATGAGAAAGATGAGGCCGAGGATCAGGCCGGATGCCGCAATTTCTCCGGTGGTAAGGGTGCCGGCGATCACGATGACTGCCACCGCCTTCATCGGCTCGATCGGTATAGGCAGGCGGTAGTAAAGACCTGTAATGGCGAACCATATGCCGAAAAAGAGGAAGATGTAACTGATATCAAGGTCGGATACAGCGGCCATGGCCAGAACGAGGGGGATGATAGTCCCGTAATCCCCAAAACTGCCGGCTAGCTCGGAGAGGTTGAAGCACAGGGGGTTTTTGTCTTCTATCTGTGTCATCTCATCCGGCTCCATCTGCGGGACACTATCCGTGTTAAACAGGCTTTTTACCCGATCCCACTATCGCGCCCGTATGACCGTCCCGGGCTTTTCCCCGGCAAGTGTGTTCCGGATACTCCCTGGTTTGTGCCCGTTCACGATTTTCACTTCGTGGATATTTTTCGCGTACCGGAGCAGCTCAACGACCCTTCTCTCTAGGACAAGATCTTCAAGGTTCATGGCCAGAAGTTCGGATGCCGTGATATCGGGAATGAGTTTTGCCTCGGGATTTGTGAAGGGATTGTCGGTATAGAGTCCATCCACGTTCTTTACTAGGATAAGGTTCCTGGCGCCGAGGACTTCGGCGGCGAGGAATGCACCGGTATCGGTCCGATTGGGAGGTATGGCCCCAATCTCGGGCGGTTGTTCATACAATCCATATGGGGGAGTTCCATGGGTTACAGGAAGAACGCCAAGCCCCATAAGCATGGGCAGTTCGAGGAGATCGCTGGTATGTATCCGCATTCCCTTCCATCGCGAGAGCAGGGTTGATACCATAATTGCATTCTGTTCGCTGATCTTTCCGGCAAGCTCGGCAAGGATTCCGGTCGGCATACCAAGATCGAGGCCGACATCAAGGACATGCCGGACCCTGACCCCCCCGCCAGTGACCACCAGGATTGGGTTCTGGCGAGAAAGCTCACCAATTTCATCGAGAAGAGGAAGGAGGATCTCTTTTCCGTAATCGATGATCCCGTGCCCACCGATTTTTACGACATTCAGGTCGGGCATCAACCGGATCTGGGGCTTTCCTTCGTACTTTTCCAGCAAACCCCGTCGGACCAGCGACTCCCCCCGCAATTTACTGGTCACATCGAACCTTGCATGTTTCATAGCCATCTTCCAAAAGCTTTTATTCCAGAATGTTAATACAGTATGCTCGATACCAGTTGGTATAGTCTGGGTTTACAAGTTACTGAGGTGGAATTTATGAAGATTTATGTCAGAGAGCGGGTGAAGGTGAGGGAAGGCGTCCGGCAGCCTATGTTCCGATTTGTCGCAGTGACCGGCGGGCAGGTGCAGATAGACCTGACCCACTTCCGGAAGTTCGAAATCGAACAGATTGCAAAAGACGTCGGTGCAGATGTGGTCTATCTCGAAGAGATTCCCGACGAAGAAAAACAGAAACACTAACCTTTTTTTCCTGGAGAGGGTTATCCCGTAGGATGCTTTTTTCTGCCATCCCGTCAATGCGTATGGTAGAAACGATTCCATGACCCAGCTCTCCATCGAAATTATCTTTGAGTCTGCCCTCCAAATTCACCTTTTTGAAGAAAGAGCAGTATCCATCACCTTCTCGGAATCAGGGGTCAAAATTAAATTGCCCACCACGAGAAAACTGGCCGAGTTCCTTGATGTCCCCCACTACTATGTCCTCCCATATTTTGCTATGATGGAACAGGAGGCCCTGGTCACCAGGGCTGAACGGGTGGGAATCATGACCACCTCTACCGGGACCACCCGGTATTTGGCCCTGATGAAAGAACGATATCCCGGCGAAGGTATTGCGCTCTTCGGACCAGCCATCTACTCGGAACTGATTGCCAGCCTGCCCTGATCATCATTTCAACTGGTGAAACCGATCGGGGGCCATTCGCACCCAGAGAAGCGGTTTTATTCGTTCTCTCACCTGTTTTATTACCCGGGGCGAGACGTATTTCATAATGCTTATACACTCATCCGCTGAAGGTAAAATAAAGGTGCCAATAATAATGATGAATAAACCAGATTTAATTATCATTGGGATAATTGCGATCCTGGCTGCCGGTTGTATCACCCCGGGAGGACACGAAATCGTCCCTGACCAGCCCAAAGCAGGCTCCCTCTATGTCTATTCCGGTGCCGGCCTGAAAGCCCCGATGCTCGAAATCGGGGAGACGTTCCAGAACATGACCGGCGTGCGTGTTGAATACAATTTCCAGGGATCTGGTGCCCTCATCAGCCAGATGGAGCTCAGCCGTAAAGGCGATGTATTTATTCCAGGTGGAACCCCGGACTATACCGCAGCACAGAACAGGTCGCTTGTCACCGAACCGCGTTATATAGCCTACCACATCCCGGTCATCGCCATGAAAAAGGGCAACCCGAAGAATATCACATCGATAAACGATTTTACGAAGGATGGTGTGCGGCTTGCACTCGGTGATCCAAGCGCTACCGCGATCGGGAAGTCAACCGTTAAACTGCTCAAGGGACATGGGATAACAGAGGCAGTCGAAAAGAACGTGGTCACCAGGGGAGCAACAAATCAGGAACTCGTAACCGCGGTGGTCATGGGAACAGCGGATGCCACCATAACCACACTCGATATGATAAACCCTGAAACAATGGACTTCATCCCTATTCCGGTTGAAGAGAACCTCGCCCTGATTATCCCCATTGGGACAACCACGTTTACAGACCAGGAAACACTGGCCCGCATGTTCGTGGATTTCGTAGCCTCCGATAGGGGGAAGGCGATCTTCGTGCGGCACGGCTTCCCCTCCTACCCGGATCCTCTTTATGCTGGTGTTACTCCATGAAGGGTGCTGCAGGCTCCAGGCGCGAGGTCTCATGCCCCGTCATCGGGGTCATCCATACCCCATTCTCTGATCCTTCAAAAACTCCCATCCAGGGTATCTTTTCCCGCGCCCGTGGAACCATTGAACTGTACAAGGAATATGCGCCGGGGCTCCGCCACCTGGATACGTTCTCCCACTGCCTGCTCATCTATCATTTTCACCGGGCCCCTGGGGTAATGCTGGCTGAAAAACCAATGGTTAACGGCCAGGAACCCCACGGGATCTTTTCCACACGCCATTTCAACCGACCGGCCCACCTGGGGCTTACTCTGGTCAGGATCATCCGGGCAGAAGGAAACAGATTGGATGTGGAAGGTGTGGATATGCTGGATGAGACACCGCTGCTTGATATCAAGCCGTTCATCTCTTCTTTCGATGCGGCACCGGGTGCATCCACCGGGTGGGTAACTGCCGGACATATTGATCAGATCAGGAACCAGAGCGCCTCTTTCCAGGAATGAGAACCGGACACCTTTCCACCCTGCAGACAGGATTCTCTGCTATAGCACTGGCACTGCTTGTTTTCATTATCGTTGTACTGGCTGGCATGATCCTGTATCCTCCAACCGGCGCGCTCGTCCAGAGTCTGCACTCCGCGGAGATCCTCTTCGCCATCATGCTCTCGCTCGTAACATCGGTCATCTCAACCTGCCTCTGTGCCCTTGTCGCTATCCCGGTTGCTTATTCCCTTGCCCGGGGAACGTTCCCAGGCAAACGGGCAGCTACCATCCTGCTGAATATCCCCCTCGCCCTCCCACCGCTCGTTGCCGGGGTCGCTCTCCTCATTTTCTTCGGACCATCGAGCATCGGGCAGTTCCTTGAAGCGGTAGGAGTGTCGGTAGTATTTACACCGCTCGGTATCATCGTTGCCCTGTTCTTTGTGAATGTCCCGTACCTGATCCGGGTTCTTCGTTCAACATTCGAGGATATCAATCCCCGTTTTGAACACGTCGCACGAACGCTTGGATGTTCCGAATGGCGGGCATTCCGGAGGGTTACCCTGCCGCTTGCCAGGCATGGGCTAGGTGCCGGCCTGGTCATTACCTGGTCAAAATGCATCGGAGAATTCGGCGCCGTCCTGATCCTTGCCGGAGCCACGAGAATGAAGACCGAGACTCTCCCCATTGCCCTCTTCCTGAACATGTCAACCGGGGAAATCGAGCTGGCCATCGCTGCGGCAATCATCCTGATCGGTATCTCACTGGCATCGCTCCTGATCCTCGAATACTTCTCATCTGATTCCTGTTTCTTCTAGGTGATGGTGATGCTCGTGCTCACTGCGGTTAACAAGCGCTTCGGTGAATTCACTCTCAGGAATGTCAGTCTCACTATCAGGGAGGGGGAGTATTTCATGATACTTGGACCAACGGGTGCGGGAAAGACCATCCTCCTGGAGACCATTGCCGGCATCCATATGCCTGATTCGGGGACCATCACACTCTCCGGGCTTGACATTACCCGGCTCCCCCCTGAACAACGGGGAATCTCCATTGTGTACCAGGACGTCATGCTCTTTCCCCACCTCACGGTCTTTGAGAACATCGCTTTCGGCCTCAAAGAGCAAAGGTTGTCAGTGGGGGAAATCGCGGAACGGGTGAGCGCAATGGCGGATCTCATGGGGATTTCCAGCCTCCTAGAGCGATTGCCGCAGACCCTTTCAGGGGGGGAGCAGCAGCGTGCAGCAATGGCGCGAGCACTTGTGATGTGCCCCAGGTTCCTCCTTCTCGATGAACCGATGAGTGCCCTTGACGCGGCATCACGGATGCGCCTTCGCCAGGAGCTGAAGCGAATCCATCGGAATACCGGGACGACCATGATCCACATCACCCACTACTTCGAGGATCTCTTTCCCCTCGCTGATCGACTGGCCGTAATGCAGGACGGGGCAATCGTCCAGACCGGGACACCGGAAGAAATTTTCAACCACCCTAAGTCGGATTTCGTTGCCCACTTCACAGGAATGGAAAACATCTTCCGGGGCAGGGCTGTCCGGAGGGACGATGAAGTGGAAATTGATCTCGGCCCGATTGTTCTGCATGCAGTAACGCCGTTTGAGGGCGATGTGATAGCCGGTATCCGGGCTGATGAGCTGATCCTGTCCCCTGGACCATTCGATTCCACAGCACGAAACACGTTCCGCGGTACGGTGAGCGAGATCCAGGCAAACGGCGCTTTTTCCAGGGTTGTGGTTGACGTCGGGATTCCCCTCTGCGGCATCATCACCCGGCAGAGCCTGTTCCGGCTGGGGCTGGCACCAGGACAGGAGATAACCGTGATCTTCAAGGCCTCGGCGGTCCACGTCTTCCCCGCATGATACGGGCCACACCCAAATCCCGCCAGTCCCGTGAGACCGGGGTCGGGTTTGTTGTTGAGAGTTGAGGGAGGGATAAAAAAATCACCTCATTCTTCCGGCCGTGGATACTCTTTTTTTTAGTGCGCATTTCTGTGAAACTATGAAAGAATTATAAATAACTACGAATGTTTTACAAATTAACAATGTTAAATAGAAGAATTTATAATAAAAGGGATTCAATTAATTCAATACATCAAAAAGCAATCTTTTTGGTGTATCGTGCAAGTGCAATCTTGGCCATCAAGGAGGTGTGCCGGCAGGTTTTGCATGATGAATATCACGTCCATGGTAAATCACGCGGTCTGCCGGCCCACGCATTGGCCCTCCATTCTTTCCTGCCAGGCCAGGTTCATCGAATTTCCTGTATTTGTGCGTTCCTCAGAAGTGCTGTGTTGAATAAATCTGAAGTAATAAGTACCAAAATCCGAAGAACACGGAAGTCCCACCAATCTATCATGGCAAAGAGAACGTGATGGGGACATCTGCATGAAGATAATCGTGGTTGGACCGTATATGATGAACGACTCGTAAAGCGAGGCGAGTTTTACCCCTCTTTCCGACTTCATAGATCATTAGGACCCCCGTCTCGCCAGAATGAATGCGGGGGAACGAGGTCATCCATTCCACTACCAGGATTTGTTCATGCAGTGGATGACCTTGCATCCGTCTCTTCCTCCAGACGCTTTACCGCCAGATGAAGGGATTCACAAGGAAGCTCTCCCTCTTCATTCCATGTCTTCAAATTGTATCTTAAAACTCCAGTGTCTTGAGAAGCTCATCGGGGGCAAAGTCCAGAATTCTATTGATCGATACCGATTGATTGGGCTTGTTGTTGATGAGAAGCTTTTTCGGGGTGCACCAGTGGCAGGATAAGATTTACAGCACACCCATGACAGAGAGCCGTGCCGGGAGATACTCCTTCGTTACGAAATCGAGCCCTCTTGCCGCGAAGGCCTGCTGTTCGGACTTGAGATTGAGTGTGAGCTGGAGCCCGATCTGTTCTTTCCAGTAATCTGAAGAGAATCGCGGATCGGTGAGCTCACTCTTCAGGGCGGCAATATCTTTCTCATTGAGGTGGTCTGAAGGGAGGTTGTAGTCCCGGATATCGCTTGGCTGGACACCGATGAACTGGGCTTTCGGGGTGGCCAGGAGATCCGAGATATGAGCGCTCTTGATGGCACCATATGCAATGCTGGCATAGATGCGGTAGGACCAGGGGTCACCATCGGTGAAAACCACGACCGGGATGCCGAACTGGTCATTGATGCGGTTGAGGATGCGGCGGGTTGATCGAGCAGGCTGCCCCTTGAGGTGGACGAGAATCGCGCGAAACTCGCTGTCAAAGCCGTTCTCGATCAGGCGTGCATACATGCCGCCGGTCTCGATGGCGATCACAAACTGTGCATCGTGGTCAAGGAGCTCGATGTTCTCGACATTCGTCGGTATCTGGTAGCCGGCTTCCCCTACATCGTCCTGGCAATGGATGTCGCGGGCACCCCTGCGGGTCAGCTCTTTAAGCCGCAGGGGGCCGAAGATGGTTGCTCCGTCCTCTTCAGGCCTGAGGTGGAACGCTTCGCGCTGCATATCGGTCAGGATCTCTAGATCCTCGATGAGGAAGTTGCTCTCGTCCTGGGCCTGGAACTTCGCTTTCTTCCATCCCTCGGATATGTAATAGAGTTCTCTTAACGTCGATGACCGGTTCTCACTGATCTGGTTTTTCAAAAACCAGATGACCCAGGCCATCTTAAGGAGGTGGAGGGCGCTTTTTGCAGTCCCGGCCGACCGGGTACTCTCGCGGTTCCCGTATTTCCAGACCTCCGTTTCGTCATCGTACGCGATGTTTTGTTTGGTACGGGTCGGAAGCGAGATTGACGGTATTTCTCCACCGGCCATCTGCCTGTACCACTTTCTGGCGATCCCGACCAGACGCTCAGTTGCCAGGTTGTCAAGCTGCGACCTAGACATCCTGGTCCACCACCACGATTTGCCGCGGATCGATACCGCGCAGCTCCAGAGTACCTCCGCCACTTCCGGTAAATCTGGTCTGCCACGACTCTCCAGCTCCGACCGAGATCTGCCATACCTTGGTGTATTCATCCTCCAGCCGGGTAACAAAGTCAGGAGGCGGCCGGGCATCGTCGGCCGCATCGGGTGAGATGCTATACAGGGAGAGAGTGGCCGGTTGTGCGGTGTAGTTGACCAGCTCGATGACCACCGTGCCACTGTCAATCCTCTTCCGGGCGACCAGTCTTCGCATGACCCGGCCCTCTATATACGAGATATTGGGGATTGGCTCTTCGACAATCTCGGCCACTTTGGCGGCGAGATCGGGGAGAATGGCGCAGACTGCCTGGGCCCGGTCTTCCTGGAGCCGGTTCCGGTCCCGCCGGGAAAGGAATAATTTAAGGTCCCGGCCAAGATCCTGGAGGGCAAGCACTATCTCCCGCTCGATTTCAGGTATACCGGCAACGGCGTCCTTGCTCTCGCTCGTGAACGGCACATTGGTCGAGGCGACATGCACGAGGATGAGGAGCTGCCCGGTAGGCAACCCTGCCTGTGGAATGGAATAGTTCTTCCAGCTCATCCCGGCGATGGCCTGGGTGATGGCACAGGCTCCCTGCTGGTACATAAGCGGCACGCGGTTGGCGAACCGGAGGATCTGCGCATTGCCATCTGCGGGCAGCTTCCCGCCATACCCGATAGCCGCTTCGATGATGAAGGGGTGTCCGGAGAATACTGATCCTGGCCGTGTCCGTGCCCTGACAAAGTCTATCTGGAACTCCTTTTCGAGGCTCCGAATGATCAGCTCCTCTCCGATCGGCGAGAGACACTGGGCCACGGGAGGAGCAGGGACTTTCACCTCCTGCATGGCTTCGATGAGCCGTTTCTGCTCTTTTGGAGAGAGTGAACCCGCATCCCGGTTTCCGGGAAGCCCCGCTCTGGTACAGATCTCGCGGGCCGTCCTGGCCCCTACACGGGAGAAATGGTTTGAAAGAAAGTCTTCCAGGTGTTCTTTGGCGGGGATAAGCATCCGCCGAAGCTGCCCGATCTCGATCCCGTGAGGGTGGGGCTTTATGGCCTGCGGACAGGTGATCACCTCATCGCTCACCCGGTCAAAGAGGATGGTCTCGTCATCAAGTTCGAGCCGCAACCGGGCATGGGGGTTTACCACCGAGGTATACTTGAGATACTCAACCAGTCGCTTTCTGGCCGCGAGCGAGCTTCTAAATTCGATCTGGACACGGGTGCCATGGGTCCGGTCCCACTCGATCTCCTGCTGCGAGACGATGTCGGGTTCATTAGTCCCAACATCTATCTGAATCTCGACCCGGACCGCAGGACGGTCCGGTCCGGTCCGGGAGATAACAACCGTGGGAACCCCGGTCGTCAGCTGGGCATACAGGACCGCCGCTGAAATGCCGATCCCCTGCTGGCCCCGGCTCTGCCTGATCTGGTGAAAGCGTGAGCCGTAAAGCAGTTTCCCGAATACAAACGGGATCTGCCGGGAGACGATTCCAGGGCCGTTATCCTCGACAACGATGCGGAAAACGTCACCAGATTGCCGTCGGATGCCAATGTATATGTCAGGGAGGATCCGTGCCTCCTCGCATGCATCGAGTGCGTTATCAACTGCTTCCTTGATGGTGGTGATGATACCCCGGGTCGGGGAATCGAACCCAAGCAGGTGCTTGTTTCTCTCGAAGAATTCAGCGACACTGATGCTTCGCTGCTGCCGTGCAAGCTCTTCAGCGAGGCTCACTCCCATACACCTCTCTGATCGCATCGGGAAGCGGAAGCGCTTCCTGTCTGCCGGTCCGAAGATTCTTCACTGTAACCTGTCGCAGGTCGCGCTCCCGATCGCCAATGATCAGGGCATAGTCTGCCGATCGGGCGATCTGGGAGATCTGGTTTCCCAAGGATTTACCGGAAAGAACCAGCTCAGTCCTGATACCGGCCTTTCGGAATGCACCGGCAACGGTCATCGCCCAATCCCTGCCTCCCGGTGTGAACGCGACTCCGGCAATCGTTACAGGAACAGATTCCCTCTGGCCTCGTGCAACCATCACCCTGTCGAACCCGATGGCAAACCCGCAGGAGGGGGTCTCTTCTCCCCCAAAGAGGTGAGCCAGGCTGTACGTCCCTCCTCCGAGAACCTGGTTCTCTGCACCCAGGTTCTCGGAGAAGATCTCAAAGACCATACCGGTATAGTAATCGAGACCCCGGGCTATACCAGGATTCAGGGTATACTCCAGACCCGCTCCATCCAGTATCGAGAAGAGCTCTTCTATCCGGTCCCGACCTTGTAAATCTCCGGTTATGGCAAATATATCATCCAGGCTCCTGCTCTCCGTAAGAGCCGTGAGTTTATCGAAGAGTTCTTCCATGCCCTGGGATAAGAGGTATGCGTCAAGCCCTCCTGTATCCTTCTTGTCGAGGAACATCCTGATCTTCTTCTGGTCATCGGGGTCGAGGCCGGAAAGAAGGCTTCGCATGAACGAGAGGTGGCCAATATGGATGGAAAATGAGATGCCGCACGCCGCAAGGAGATCACGGGCAAGCAGGATGACCTCAGCTTCTGCAAGCGCTGAGTCAACACCGATCAGCTCGATCCCGAACTGCCAGAACTGTCGGTAACGTCCCTTCTGGGGCCGCTCGTACCGGAAACAATCGGCAAAGTAGAACCAGCGGAGCGGTTTTGGCATGGTCTTTCCCTGGTTGACATACAATCGCAGTACAGGGGCGGTGATCTCCGGACGCAGTGCAAGCTTTCGCCCGCCCTTGTCCTCGAAAACGTACATCTCCTGGATGATGCCTTCCCCAGAGCGGATGGTGAAGAGCTCGAGTTCCTCGAATTCCGGAGTGCAAACCTCCCGGTAACCCCAGTTACTGGCGATCCGGCGCATTGTCCCCTCCACTTCGCGCCGCTGTTCCATCTCATCAGGGAGGAAATCACGGGTTCCACGTGGTTTCTGGAGCATGGTATCAGACCTCCTTCTTGAGTGCACCTTTTCGCAGTGGAGCTTTTCCGAGAACCCGATCGAACGTTCCCTCGGATTCCCAGATCTTCTCCCGCTGCTCCCGCCCCTGCAGGTAGAGTGCAGCAAGGATCATGCCAAGCCCGAGGAGTTCGAAGGACGACAATCCGGTAACTGCGATACCAAGAACAGCGAGCGCTCCGTAGAGAACACCCCGGTAGGCTGCTTTCCGGTATCCCGGAAGCGCGGTCCGGTAAAAAATCCTGGCATCCCTCAGCCAGAGGAAAAAAACCACCGCCACTCCAAAGAGGGCGACATAGAGGAGATAGCTCATCAGTATGAACATGTCTCCCTGTACGGCCAATAACTTAACGGGAATTGCACATCACGTTTTTCCGGAGATTGGTTGATCGTTTTTTCGGAAGCGGTTGCAAACCTGCCGGAACGCGGGACTCGCACCGCATAAGCGGCTTTTCCCTTTTGAACGAACTTAATATAGGCGAGCTCATATCGTTATGAGAAAGGTATGCCTGCCAATAAAAGACTCCAGGTCATCCTTGAACAGCTCCGGAAGGGCACCATTACTGTCGAAGATGCCAAGCGGGAGATTGATTTTCTACGCATCGAAGCGGTCGGGGAGATCGCAAACCTCGACGTGGGAAGGTTTCTGCGGTGCGGGGTCCCAGAAGTGGTATTCGCGGAGGGCAAGGAAGCCGGGCAGCTCGCCGATATTGCACTTGCCCTGGCCGGTACTTCGGGTCGCTGCCTCGTCTCCCGCATCTCACGGGCTCAGTACACATTCCTCGCAGACCGGGCGACCGCGGCAGGGTTGGAGATAATTTGCCATGAACCGGCCCGAATGGCCGTCCTCTCGCGAGGGGTCCCCGTGGAGCCATCCGGTGGAGTGGTCGGGATCATCACTGCCGGAACATCTGATATCCGGGTTGCCGAGGAGGCGCGTGTCGTTGCCTGCGAGATGGGGTGCCGGGTGTGCACGGCCTACGATGTCGGAGCCGCCGGCATCCACCGCCTCTTCCCGGCCATAAGGAAGTGCTTCGATGCCCATGTATTTGTTGTCGCCGCCGGGAGAGAGGGAACACTTCCTGCGGTTGTCGCCGGACTCGTGGATCGACCGGTTATCGGCGTTCCGGTAAGCACCGGATACGGATATATGGGCCAGGGACAGGCGGCGCTGGCAAGCATGCTCCAGTCATGCTCGGTCCTCGCAGTGGTCAACATTGATGCAGGGTTTACGGCAGGGGCGTTTGCAGCCCAGATTGCGAACATGGCGGTGGTACAATGACCCGGGCGTTCTACATCGGGAGGTTCCAGCCCTATCACAATGGACACCAGTACGTGCTAGAGCGTATTGCAGAGGCGGCGCGGGAGATTATCATCGGGGTTGGGAGCGCCCAGCTCTCCCATGAGCCGGGAAATCCGTTCACGGCAGGGGAACGGATCCTGATGATAACCGGTTCGCTTGAGGAGATCGGGATTCCGCTCTACGTAATCCCTATCGAGGATATCCGGAGGAATGCCCTCTGGGTTTCGCATGTAAGATCGATGACCCCGCCCTTTGATCTGGTCTATTCCAGCAACCCGCTGGTGATGCAACTCTTCTCAGAGGCAGGGGTGAGCGTTGATTCGCCGGCGATGTATGCCCGGAACCTTCATTCCGGCACAGAGATCAGGAGAAGGATACTAAAAGGCGAGGAATGGGAGCAGCTGGTTCCTCCAGCGGTGGTCAGAGTTATCCGCGAAATTGACGGGGTGGAACGGCTCCGGAGGATCTCGGGCAACGATTGCGCCGATGAGTCCGGCCAAGACGATCGGAGACTGTAAGGCGTTTCATGTTCAAGTTCATCAAAGACCGGTTTCCAAGAGAGAGAGAAGAGAAACTGCGCACTGTGTCGATTGCCGAGGTACCGGCTCTGTTAGAGACCCGTGAAGCGGAAATCGCAGTGGATTTATCCGCCCGGATAGAACGCCACCGGAACGAGGTAATCGCTGCGCGGGAATACCTTAAGGAACTGATAGGAGATCTCCGCTCGAAAGAGCGTGAAGAGGCATACCATCCGAAACTCGAAAAGATTGCCAAAAACACGCTACCGCTTTTTGAGAAGTCCATGCTCTACTCACTTGCAAAAGACCTTCCCCGCGATTCCGAGGAGTTCTACATGGCATCAAGCGAATGCCTTAAAGGTTGCATCAAAGGGCTCGCCGGACCCGGGAGATACCTGCGGGGGGTCTTTCCTGATGAGATGAAAGAGATCCGGTTGACCGTGGACAGGATAGGGCGGGAGGTGAACGCCATGACACCGTCCATTGCCGAAGCACGGAAAAAACGAGACCAGATAGCGGATCTGCGCGAAACTGCTGCATCGCTTTCAGCCGCAGTAGCAAACCGCGAAAAGGCGGCACGTGACCTCCTTCGCATCCGTGATGAAATCAGTAGTGAAGAGCAGGCAACCGGGGAACTCAAAAAAACACTGGCGGTATCGGAGGAACCGGCCGCATCCGTAGAAGTTGACGGCCTGAAGGCCAGGATCTCCGCCATTAGCGGTGAGGTTTCTGCAGCCGATCGCGCGCTGCGGGCCGACGTTTCCGTGATCGCCCACCTTATGAGGAAAGGAGAGAAGATCCTCCAGCGGAGAGGGTCATCGGCACCACGCGAGATCGAAGCGGTGGTCGATATCTTTGCCGGACCAGATGTTCCGGCCGAGGATCAACTCCTCTCCGGTCTTTCCCGGGCCCTCCCACTGATCCGGAGCATGATTGCAAGCGGCGAGATCACCCTGAAGAACAAGGAAGAACGGGAACTCTTTTCCGAAGAGGTCGACGTAGCGGCACGGATCAGAGCGCTCTACGATCAGTACCGGGACGCCGAATCCCGGCTGGGTGCGGCCGAGCAGGCTTACGCGACACACCCACTAGTCGAAAAAATCCGACTGACACAGCATGAAAAGGAGACGAGAGAAACACGGCTTGCAGGTCTCCGGGACAAGATGGCCGCAATCGAAGAGCGGGAACAGGCCCTTGCCAGGGAGATACCGGCACTGATGGCTGCGATGGAACAGGGAATCTGTCACATTGAGGGTAGACCGGTCACGCTGGTTGGCAATAAGCATACATGAGAGGTGCCCGGACCAGCGGGTCTATATCGCTGTCCGGGATACTTCCCTCTGGAGGATTCCTTCTCAATGCCTGAAGAAGCATACCGCGTTCTCGAAGTTCATGCCGGCAAAGTCCGCTGTCGCCCGGACAGGGAGGAGACCATTGAGCACTGCAGGTTTTGTGTTTTTTCCCGCTCATTCCAGGTCCAGGGGCGCCAGGTGACGTCCCCTGCTCTCGCTTATTGCCTGCGGCACCGGGCCACGGGAGAAGTGAACATGAAGGAAGTGGAAGCCGTAACCTGTGCTGACCGCGCGGGGGAAGGCTACCGCAGCATGATGAACATCATCGGGTAACCGGTTCCTGCTCAGGGAGTCTTCCAGAACTCCCACCACCGTCTGGTCTGGAACGGCACCGGCCGCATCTCCCCACTCCGCTCGACATCGATGATGTGATGGACCAGTCGCACCTCATCGGCAAGATTCTTCAAGGAATGCTTCAGTTCTGCAATTTTTTCCAGTATCTCCTGGTATTCTTCGAAGGATCGTTTCTGGTTCAGGGTGACGGGCTGCCCTCCCATGACCTGCGTAAACCCATTGTCGATGAGTTCGAGGATCGCCCGGTTCCGGTCCAACCCTTGCTCTTTTGCAAACTTGTCGATGAGATCGCTCATCTCAGAATCCATGGTGATAGATACCCGTATCGCCATCTATACCTCCCCTGCGCCATGCTCTCACGGACTCATGGGGCGTCCGCACCTAAAAACCCCACTCCCGTCACGATTCAAAAAGGGCGAGAATGGGATCAAGTTGCAGGTGGCGCTCAAACTCGGCGGCCAGCTGCTCATAGGGGTCATGCCTGGCTACTTCATCCATTGGAATATACTCAAGGCCTTTTTGCGCGTACATCCAGGAGAGTAGGGCATTCCTTGCCGAGGGGTTCGTGAAAAGTCCATGGAGATACGTGCCAATTACAAGGCCGTCTCCAGAGACAGCCCCTTCCCCGCAAAAAGCCTCCTCGTCTCCGATCCGTTCGGTCTCGCCCATATGGATCACGTATCCCTTGACCGTTCCGATTGCAGCCAGGATTGGGCCGATTGCCGATGCAGTCCGTGTCACCTGCTCGGTGGTTTTTTCATACTTCGAGAAACGGGTGACGGTGCGGAGCAGTCCGAGCCCTTCATAGCGGCCCAATTGTGACTCGACACCATCGTCAATCACTTCCAGGCCGAGCATCTGGTAGCCCCCGCAGATCCCGATAATTGGGATTCCCCGTTCCCGTGCCGCACGGATTTCCGCGGCACATCCGCTCTTGTGCACTATCCGGAGGTCATCGACCGTGTTCTTGGTGCCCGGAATGATGATGCAGTCGTACCCGGAAAGGGAGAAGCCGGGTTTGACATATACCACCGCCGCCGACCGTTCCAGGGATTCGAAATCGGTGAAGTTCGATATCCGGGGCAGCCGGATGACCGCGATCCTGACCGGGTGGTCACATGTTTTCTTATCCTCGATTGAGAGCGAGTCTTCGCTGGGAAATGGTAAAGAGAGGTAAGGTATCACCCCAAGCACCGGGATGCCGCACAGATCCTCGAGGATCCGGATGCCGTCCTCAAAAAGGGCTGGATCACCGCGGAACTTGTTGATGACGACCCCAATGACCAGTGCCTTTATATCAGGAGGGAGAAGTTCGAGGGTTCCAAAGACCTGTGCAAAAACCCCTCCCCGTTCGATATCGGCAACCAGGATGATGGGAAGCCCCAGTTCCCGCTCGATCCTGATGTTGGCGATATCCCGGTCATACAGGTTCAGTTCCGCTGCTCCGCCGGCCCCTTCAGCAACGATATGCCCGTAACGGTTCATGAGCCGTTCTGCCGCCTGGACGGCATGGGAGAGCAGCATCCCAGTCTCCCGGTAATAGTCAGATATGGAGATGTCGCGGTAGGGCTGGCCCATAAGCACCACCTGGGAGATGTGCTCACTCTTGGGCTTAAGGAGGACGGGGTTCATATCCGCTTCCGGTTCGAGGCGGGCGGCAAAGGCCTGTGCAGCCTGGGCGATACCGATTTCCGCCCCGTCGCGCGTAACATAGGAGTTCAGGCTCATGTTCTGAGCCTTGAACGGGGCGGCTGTGATCCCGCGGTTGGACAGCACCCTGCATATCGCCGCAACCACCGTACTCTTCCCGACATGTGATGCGGTGCCGAGAACAAAAAGGGACATTTCTTGGCGAAAGGTTAGCGTGGAGTTTAAATAAAAGGTGTTCCTTTTAGCACTTTATGGGTCTTACAAGGGCCGGACGCATCCTCCTCGAGAGCAGATACCTCTTGCCCGGGGAAACTCCCCGGGAAATGTTCCGGAGAGTGGCCCGGGCGATCGGGACCCGTGAAGAAGAACAGTTCTTCAGGATGATGGATGATCTCCTGTTTCTCCCCAATTCACCAACTCTGATGAACGCAGGGGTGGCCGGAGGGCAGCTCTCTGCCTGCTTCGTACTGCCGGTAGGCGATTCGATTGAAGGTATCTTCCGTGCCCTCAACAACATGGCCCTCATCCACAAGAGCGGGGGTGGGACCGGGTTTTCATTCTCATATATCAGGCCGGCTGGAGACTGCGTCGGAAAAACGGCGGGGGTTGCCAGTGGACCAATCCCGTTCATCCATGTTTTTGATGAGGCTACGAGCGCCCTCAAGCAGGGCGGAAAACGCAGGGGTGCAAACATGGGGGTGCTGGCCAGTTCGCATCCCGATATCATCGCATTCATCCATGCCAAGCAGAATGGCGGTCTCCAAAACTTCAACCTCTCGGTCGGTTTCGATGAGACGTTTTTTTCCGCGCTTTCAAGGGACAACGATTACGACCTGGTAAATCCCCGGAATGGTGCAGTGTGGGACTCCGTTCCCGCACGATCCATCTGGGAGGAACTTGCGGCCGCGGCCTGGCTGTGCGGAGATCCCGGGATACTCTTCTTAGACCGTATCAACGAGACGAATACAGTACCGGGACTGGGACCAATCGAGGCGACCAATCCCTGCGGTGAGCAACCGCTCCTACCCTTCGAATCCTGCAACCTCGGAAGCATCAACCTCGCGGCATGCCTAACACGGGATGGTATCGATTTCGGGGAGCTTTCTGAAGTGATCGGACGGGCTGTCCGTTTCCTCGACCGGGTCATTGACATCAACTCCTACCCGATTCCCGAGATACGGGAAGCGAGCCTCCGCACCCGCAAGATCGGGCTCGGGGTGATGGGGCTTGCCGATGCCCTCATCCTTCTTGGGATTCCCTACCAGTCTGAAGAAGGATTGTCCACAACCGGCGAGGTGATGCGGTTCGTCCGGGATGAAGCCCATACCGCTTCCCGGGAGCTTGCCGAAGAAAACGGATCGTTTCCAGCAATCGGTCTCTCCACCTGGTCCGAGCCTATGCGGAACGCCACGGTAACCACCATCGCACCCACCGGCTCGCTCCATATCATAGCCGGTACGAGCAGCGGGATCGAGCCCTTGTTCTCCTTGTCCTTGGCCCGCAGCATTAACGGCCAGGTGATCAGTTCAATACATCCTTCAGTTGAGCGATTGATTGCACCCCTTCCAAGAGGCCACTCGATGATTAAGGAGATTCAGCGGACCGGGAGCGTGCAGCACCTCCCGGTTGGTGACGATATCCGGGAACTTCTCCGCACAGCGGCAGAGATTGAACCCACATTTCACGTCCGGATGCTGGCCCACGTCCAGAGGTATATCGACAATGCGGTCTCAAAAACTGTAAACCTCCCTGAAAATGCGACGTCCGGGGATATTTCCCGTACCTTCCTGCTCGCCCGTGATCTCGGTTGCAAGGGGATCACGGTATACCGTTATAACAGCCGTACTGACCAGGTTTTATCCCGGGGATGCGATACCTGCCGGGTCGATAGTTATTTCGGGTGAAGGGGCTCTTCGGATGGTTTATTCTGGCGCTCATCGCATTTCAGACTCGTTAAACCCCATCGAACCTCTCTATGGGATGCCAACAAATATATAAACAGAACTTGAACCTACCATGTAATGAATGGTGGGATTTGTCCGACGTGTGGACTACCTAAAGAACTCTGTATCTGTGAAGAAGTAGCAAAAGAGCAACAACGCATCAACGTTAAAGTCAACAAGCGCCGGTATGGCAAAGAGGTCACGGTCATCGAGGGTCTCGACCCTACGGATATCGATCTCGAAGATCTCTCAAAATATTTGAAAGGAAAACTTGCCTGCGGGGGAACGGTTAAAGGTAACTCGATTGAGCTCCAGGGTAACCACAAGGATCGGGTAAAAGATCTCCTCGCAAAGAAAGGATATAGCGTGGAAAATATCAGTTGAGCTTTTTTCAGATCCTTAAAAAACCTTTACCCGGTCACGCTGGCAGCAGGGGCCGCTACCGCTTATCCTTCTTTCCTTTCTTCGCACCGGCCATGGAGAGGAGGTCAAGGGCGTAACTCCCTTCAGTGCCAAGACCGACAACCCGTTCATCGGTCCTGGCCATCTTCTCGATATTCAACTCGTAGGTTCCGGGAGCGATGATCCTGATGCTCTCCACACGATCAAACCGGTCCCCTTTGACTGACGCTCCCTCTGCAGAGGCAGGTGCCGGTTCAGGTGCCGGTGCTGGCGGGTCTGGAAGAGCGCGATTTTTCTGTGCCTCCGGTCTTTCGAAATAGAATTTCTTTCCACCACATGTGCAGCCCTTCAGGATCTCTCCAGAGGAATCAGGGTATACTTTTCCACACGCTGCACAGATATGGACCATTTCTTCACCGCGATGAGACCCAGGCGCTGATAATGTCCTTATCCTTGCGGATCATGCGCAGCTGGTTTGCCGGTCCGATGACCGTGAGCCGGGATTCCGGCACGTTCCTGCCAAGGAGCCGCTGCAGGAACCCCGGTGCCTGGTCGCGGGACGGGTAGCTCTCGATCTCAATCCCATTGAAGCCGTCCGGGAGGATCTCGCGCATGGTCATTTCGATCAGTTTGCTCTGTTCTTCGGGGTCAAGCCCTTTTTCGAGAATCACAATCGTTCCTTCCCTGACATCATCGAGGATCATATGAATCTTTTCCATAGAGGTCAGTGTGGAGAGCCGTTCTTCAGATATGAGATCTATCTGGACACCCTGCTGCATACGTCACCCGAAATGGTATATCATCTGTTCATACAGTTCTTCGATGTTCTTCCCGCCTGTACACGAAATGGAGATGACAGGGTGTTGGGGAAATGCGCTCCTGATCCGCTGCGGGCTGGCATCCGGGAGATCGATCTTGTTTGCGGCGATAATGACCGGCAATCTCCTGCTCTCGATTATGCCGATCATCATGATGTTTACCTGCAGGAACGGGTCTTCCGTGCTGTCAAGCATGTAAATAACCCCATCGATATCTTCCCGCAGCCAGTGCATCGCCTCAGCCACCCCCTCGGTCGCTTCGCGTGCTCTGAGCACGGCCTCATCCCTCCCTACACCATATTCAAGGAACTCTTTATAATCGATCTTGGTTGTAACCCCTGGTGTATCAACGATATCGATTGTTATACTGCTCCCGTTGTTACCGGTGATGGTGAGATCCTGCTTCCGCGTGGCTCGCCGGGTTTCATGTGGTATCTCGCTTACCGGTCCGACCGTCTCGCCTGTCCAGTCCCGGGCTATCCGGTTGGCAAGGGTCGTCTTCCCCGCGTTGGGCGGTCCGTAAATCCCAATACGCGTGCGCCGTTTCCGGAAGAATGCTGCCAGAAATCTCGAGACACGGCTTTTTGCCTGGACAAAAATACTCATACCTTCCCTCAAAGCAGACGAAGATCCCCGGAACACATCCGGTTTTTCCTGTTCTTTTCATACACTCCTTTGGATAGAGATATTATTAGGTTTTGTATGTCGCTGGAGCGGGAACTGTCAAAGGAGGTATTATATACAGAGATTATTTTAATAATGATGGCTTGCAGTAGTGGTTACTGCGTATACCATTCTTTCAGGGACGTTCTTGAGGGGTGATTGAGTGAAAAATTCATCAGATTCGATTCGGTTCGAAACGCGGGTGCCGCTGAAGGAGGTGATGAGGAGGAATCCCACCACCATCCAGATCGAGGAATCGGTGGCGCGGGCAGCACGGGCCATGTGCCGCGATGAAGTGGGAAGCTGCATCGTGTTGCAGGACAACATTCCTGTCGGCATTGTGACAGAGGAAGACTTCAACTGCAAGGTAGTGGCGAAAGATAAAAAGCCGGGAGCCGTCAAGGTCAGCGAAGTGATGAGCACTCCCCTCATTACCGTCGGATCGGAAAAGACTGTGCGGGACGCGGCCCATATGATGATCAAGAACCATGTGCGTCGTCTTCCGGTGGTCGACGAGGAAAACCGGGTAATAGGGATTGTGACGGTGCGCGACATTCTCACGGTATCGACCGAGATCAACGAGCTCATGATCGACCTGATCGAGATCAACAGGGTGGAGGAAATCGAGGTGGGCATGTGCAGCAGGTGCGGCACGATGTCAGATGACCTGCGTCGTATCGATAACGTGATGCTCTGTCCCTCCTGCAGGGAGGAGGATTTCCTCCAATGAAAACTGCATCAGATTTCCTGGTTGACATTCCCCTCCTCCAAAATGAGGACCTGGTCACCAAGGCCAGGAAGATCATGCGGGAAGATATCTACCGTGAACTGTATGTCCACGATGGCCAACGGAAGCTGCTCGGGTATATAGATATAACTGATGTGCTCCGGGTGACCGCAACCAAGTCAAACGTAACCATCAAGGGATACGTAAAGGAAATCACCCCCGTATCCCCTGGTGATCATGTGGATAGCGTGCTGGTTGCCATCCGGAACAGCGCTACTGACAGCGTGCCTGTGGTGGACGGGCAGAACATTATCCTTGGTGGCGTTCTTCTTTCCGAGCTCTTTCCGGTCGCCATCACCACCCATAAACTACAGGGATCGGTCAAGGACTGCATGTCACGCAACGTTATTACCTGCAGCACCGATGATACTGCACAGAGAATCCATAACCTTATCACCGAAAGTGGTTTTACTGCATTTCCGGTTGTCAAGAGACGGAGGCTTGTTGGGATGATTTCACGCCGTGATCTACTGAAAGACGGGCGGTGGCGCACCGCATCCGAGAGCAGCATCCCGATCGAAGGGATCATGTCCACCCCGGTCATGACGGTGTCTCCGGATGATTCGACAGGTGATGCTGCTGCCCTGATGGTGAAGTATGACGTCAGCAGGCTCCCGGTCATCGATGATGAAAAGATCGTCGGCATTATTGATCGGCACGACATTCTGAAAGCTCTTGGGTGAGAGGCCCTCGAAAGAATCGCTTTTCAAATTACTATGAGAACAGAGGTTGAATGATGCACAGCAATGATAAAAATTTCAAGCAGGCGGATAAACTCCTGAAGATGCCGGGGAAGCTCGATCGCGGACCGGTCGAGTTCAAGTCCCATATCGTCTCCCGTGAAGGGGACATCATGGCACTGGCAACCCGCGAGGTGATTTCGGTTCCCCCCACCAGCACCATCATGGCTGCTGTTGAAAAGATGACATCGTGCGGGTTCAGGAGATTGCCGGTTGTGGATCCCGGCAGCGGAAAACTGCGGGGAATCATAACCTCCGGGGATATCATCAATTTCATGGGTGGCGGAGACAAGTTCAACCTCGTACAGGTAAGGCATGGAGGTAACCTCCTTGCCGCAATCAATGAGCCAGTCAGGACCCTTATGACCCAGCAGCTGACTTTTCTCCCAGATACTGCCGATATAGAAGATGCCATTGAGATCATCGTGAGCAAGAAGGTTGGAGGAATGCCAATAACCGACAACGATGGAGTACTGGTAGGAATGGTCACCGAGCGGGATGTCATGAAGGTTCTCGCAACCGAGAAAGTAAACCTCTCGGTCAATGACATCATGACCACCGCGCTCCGGGTTACTGATCCGGACTGTCCGATTGGGAAGGTTACCCGGGACATGACCACCTACCGGTTCCGGAGACTCCCGGTTGTCAGCGGCGACGTCCTCTATGGAATCGTCACCACGAGCGACATTATGAAATACCTTGGAACCAGAAAGGTCTTCGACCAGCTGGTCACCGGTGATGTGGCAGAAGTGATGGGCCTCCCGGTGAGAAACCTGGTCTCCTCAAATCTCGTGACGACTTCACCTGAAAAGGGTGTCAATGAAGCTGCCCGGGAAATGCTTGATCGCAACGTTGGCGGCCTCCCGGTAATCGAACGGGCGCGGTTGGTCGGTCTGGTCACCGAGTTTGACATGGTAAAAGCACTTGCCAAGAGGTGATAGCTGATGAAAGCGGCAGATGTGATGACTGCTCCGGTCTATGTGGTCAGGCCTGCGGAGAATGTTGCCCGCGCCCGGAACCTGATGCTGAAGCACCGTATATCGCGGTTGCCGGTCATCGAGAACGGAAAGCTCGTCGGCATTATCACCAAGAAAGATATTGGCTACCGGCTGCGCCAGACTGAACCGATCTGGAGGCGCCGGCCGATTGATACCATTCCTATCTCGATTCTCATGACCCCGGATCCGGTAACAGTCAGCCCTGATACCAGCATCAGGGCAATCGCATTCCGGATGATCAATGATGACATCAGCGGGGTCCCGGTGGTGGAGAACGGCGACGTTGTCGGGATTGTCACCAAGTCGGACCTCATGCGGTCCTCCCTCCTCGGGAAGATCACAACACGGGTAGGAGATGTGATGGAGGATGTGATTACCATCTCCCGATACCACTCGCTGACCCACATCATCGACCTGATGCGGGAGCGAAACGATACCGTGGTTGTTATCAACAACGATGGAACCCTTGCCGGAATCATAACTCAAAGCAACCTTGCATTCTTCCTCTACGTCAACGAGAAAATGGAGCTGCCGGTCAAGGACATAACCATGCTCCGCAAGGAAGCCCATGGCGGGAGGAAATCGCTGCGCTATGTGATAGAAACCGCGGCGATTGCCGAAGATTTTATGTCCCGGCCGGTAATCACCATCGCACCGGATGCCCCGGTGAGCGATGCGGTCGCGCTCATGCGGGGAGAGCACATAAACAGCCTGGTCGTCGTGCAGGATAACGATATCAAGGGAATCATTAAAAGAGATGATCTCATCAGGGAAGTGGCAAAATGAGCGACGAACTTTTTATCAGGGATGTCATGTCCCGCCCGATCACCATATCGAAATCGGCAGTCATTACGGAGGCCCTCGACAAAATGCTCGGGGAAGGTGTTGACCCCCTCATCGTGATTCATAACAATACCGTTGTGGGAACTGTCTCCCGGAAGAGCGTTGCCGAGAAGCTGGGTACCAGACGTAACTCGGCAATCTCCCCAAACTCTATCCATGTCGCAAGCACTGTTGAAGAAGATTTTACGACCGTTTACCCGGACCAGGATATCGAAATCCTGATCCCCCTCCTCCAAGTCTACAAGCTGGTGGGGGTCTATGACGACGACCACCGCCTTGTCGGGAAGGTGACGGCCCATGATCTGCTCAGGCGCTACCGGCCAGCGGTGCCCCTGGTCGAGGTCGTAGAAAAAGCCTGCACCATCGCTACTGAAGAACGCGTCGTGCATCTCCGGAGGCGAATGCTCGATGACAATATCCTCCGCTTTATCGTCACCGACCGTGATCAGGTGGTCGGGATCGTCACCGAGACCGATGTCGCAGTGGCGATGCGGAACTTCCGGGAGGTTGTTGACGACAAGCATCAGGACCACCGAATCCGGAACCTGCTCGTCAAGGATATAATGAGCACCCCGGTTATGTCCATGGATTCAGGATCGAATCTCGACGATGTCATCGACATGATGATTGCAAAAAATATCAGCACGCTGCCCATCACCACCGGCACCAGGCTTACCGGGATCGTTACCCGGGAATCCCTTATCAGGGCCCTTTAAGCCCTCCCTTTTATCTACAACCGCGTGAATCTTCACGGGAATCATTATCTGGAATCAATGGTAATGTGATTGAAGACAATGACGATGGTACCGACCGATCCGGTTGTTCCACAGGAGAACGTTGCCGATCTCCTCGACGCGATGAGCAGGACAGGGTTTCAGGGGCGGAGGCTCGGGGAATCGTTCAAGATCTGGCAGGCGATGATCGGCGATCCCGATTGCACGATCCTGCTGGGTCTTTCCGGTGCGATGATACCTGCTGGGATGCAGCGTTGCCTCATGACCCTGGCAGAGCGGCATTACATTGATGCAATTGTATCAACCGGAGCAAACATATTTCACGACCTCTGCGAACACTTCGGGATTCATCACTACCAGGGTCACCACCACGTGGATGACGGGGAGCTCTTCCGGCAGGGTATCGACCGGATCTACGACATCTTCGCTTTTGAGGAGGAATTCAGGGGGATCGACGCACGGATTGCTTCGTTTGCCCGGGAGATAGCCCCTTTCTCCGGGTCATCGACAGAATTCGTGAGGAAGCTGGGGGAGTTTGCCGCCAGGGAACAGCCGGAAGGAAAATCGCTGATCGCCACTTGCTTCAGGGAGGAGATCCCCGTGTTCGTCCCAGCACTTGCCGACTCTTCTATCGGTATCGGGCTCGTCATGGCCCGGAGGGATGGTGTGGCTGTGGATGTGGATCAGCTGGCCGATGCCGACCAGATAACCCGATTCGTGGAAGGCGCGGCTACTACAGGTGTCATCTTCATCGGAGGTGGCGTGCCCAAGAATTTTATCCAGCAGACCCAGGTCATCGCCTCCATCCACGAAGCCGGCCTGCACGGTCATGCATATGCCATCCAGTTCACCACTGATGCTCCCCACTGGGGAGGGCTCTCAGGTTGCACCTTCGAGGAAGCCATCTCCTGGGGGAAAGAGACGCTCGACTGCCCCAGAGTCCAGGTCTTCTGCGATGCCACCATCGCCCTCCCCCTGGTTACCTCGGCCCTGTTTGCCCGTGACGTGAAGAGGAAGAGAAAATGAACTTATTCCGGGTCCGCCCGGCGGACTAACCCAAAGGGTTAATAGCTGTCCATTCCAATAATGATGCACCATTCATGGAGTGGCATCACCAGGTGCTGCGAGTGTCGATACGACGCGAGTTTCTCTGTTGAGGTAGCCAAGCTAGGTATGGCGCAGGTTTGCTAAACCTGTGTCCCCCTGGGACTCGAGGGTTCAAATCCCTCCCTCAGCGCTCAAGAATCTCAGTCACGGAGGATTGGATGGCTCAGGAAGAAGAGATCAGGTATTTCGTCAGGGTCAGCAATACAGACCTTGACGGGACAAAGCCGGTCCACATTGCGCTGACCGGGATTTCCGGAGTGGGAATGCATACGGCTCAGGTTATTGCGACGCTGGCGAAGGTTGACGAGAAGGAACTGATGGGGCGCATCACTGATGAGGAAGCAGACCGCATCCGCGAAGTTGTAGGTTCCTACACATCACGGGTTCCCTCTTGGATGATGAACAGGCCGAAGGATGTCTATACCGGCGAACCGCGACACCTCTTCGGCAGCGATGTCTCTCTTTCGCGTGAAGAGGATGTCAACATCATGAGAAAGATACGCTGTTACAAGGGTATCAGGCACGAGACCGGTCAGAAAGTACGAGGCCAGCGGACCAAATCCACTGGGAGGACCGGGCTTACGGTAGGTGTAAAGCGGAAGAAGGAATAATCCAGGTGATTGCATGGGATACCCGGGAAAGAACCATAAACAGTACCAGACACCCAAACGCCCATTTGAAAAGACGCGGATTGAGGAAGAGAACAAGATGGTCATCGAGTACGGGCTCCGGAACAAACGTGAGGTATGGAAGGCTCAGAGTTACCTTCGCCGCTACCGGAAAGCCGCCCGTGAAATACTTGCCCTCATGTCCGCCGGGACGGATCAGGAGCGGTTCGATGCCAAAAAAACCGAACTCATCGACCACATGCAGAGGATGGGATTGCTCGGTCCGGATGCAGATATCGATGACGTGCTTGCGCTGAAAATTCCGCAGGCGCTCGAGCGGAGGCTTCAGACGCTGGTGTACCGTCATGGACTGGCTCGTTCACCGAAACAAGCGCGGCAGCTCATCACCCATGGGCACATCGCAATTTCCGGAAGGAGAGTAAACATACCCGGATACCGCGTGACACGGGCCGAAGAGAGCCAGATCTCGTATTATGGACGATCGGTATTCACCGGCGCTGATCATGCCGAACGGGCACGGATCACGAGGGCAGGGAGATAAACGTGGCGGCAGAGAAGGAAAAATGGGGTATCGCCCACATCTATGCCTCGTTCAATAATACCATCATCACCATCACCGATCTATCCGGCGCCGAGACCATCACCAAGAGCAGCGGCGGCATGGTGGTCAAGCAGGATCGGAACGAAAGTTCCCCTTACGCCGCAATGCAGATGGCCTCGAATGTCGCTCAAACAGCGAGAGAGAAGGGTATCATGGGCGTGCATGTCAAGGTCCGTGCGCCGGGCCGCGGAAAACAACGGAGCCCCGGGCCTGGAGCACAGGCAGCCATCCGCGCCCTGGCCCGGGCCGGCATGAGGATCGGGAGGATCGAGGACGTCACTCCGGTCCCCCATGATTCAATCCGCGCCAAGGGCGGACGGCGGGGAAGGAGAGTCTGAATGGAGATAGCATTCTCCGTCCTTGATGACCAGATTGCCCGGTTCCGACTCGATGGAAGTAGCATAGCATTTGCTAACTCTCTCCGGAGGGCAATGATTGGAGAGGTCCCCTCACTGGCCATTGAGGATGTGAAAATCTACGATAATACGAGCGCGCTCTTCGATGAGATGCTTGCCCACCGCATCGGCCTGATCCCCCTCAGGACCGATGAAGGGTGCCTCATTCCCAGGGACGTTTGCTCCTGCGGCGGAGTGGGATGCCCTTCCTGCAGTGTCCTCTTCACCATGAGCGTGGAAGGGCCCGGCGTGGTGACCTCAAAGGATCTCATCTCGCAGGACCAGCGGATCGGACCGGCCAGCCCAGATATCCCCATCGTCAAGCTCGTCAAGGATCAGAAAGTGGTGCTGGAAGCCCGCGCTGTTGTTTCCCGCGGGAGGGAGCACGCAAAGTGGCAACCCACTACAGCGTGCGGGTACAAGAACTACCCGGTCATCATAGTCAATGACCGGTGTGACGCCTGCGGGCAATGCGTGGAAGAATGCCCGCGGGAAATCCTCGAGATCAGGGGGGGGCGTGTGGCTGTTATCGAGGGGAGGCTCGAATCCTGCTCGCTCTGCCGCCTCTGTGAACGGGCATGCCTGAATACCGGGATCGGTGAGGAAGCCGGAATAACTGTCAGGAGCGACGAGTCCAGGTTCCTCTTCGTTGTTGAAGGGGACGGATCGTTCCCGGTGAAAAGCATCATCAGGCAGGGACTGGACTATCTCAGGGCACAGTCGCAGGAATTTTCAGCACAGATATCCGAGATTTTAGGAGAGACCCGGGATGAACACCAGAAAGAGTAGGAAGAGCAACCCCCGCCTCACCAGCCTCATCTCCCTCTTGAAGACCACCTCGAGGGAGAACGAGGTTAACATCTGGAGGGATATTGCCGACCGCCTTGAAGCCCCGGCCAGGAACTATGCCGAGGTCAATTTGAGTAAAATCAACCGGTATGCAAACAACGGAGAGATCATTATCGTCCCCGGTAAAGTGCTCGGCAGCGGGATGCTCCAGGTTCCCGTGAGGGTTGCGGCCCTGAACTTTTCCCAGGCTGCATCAGAGAAGATCCGGCAGGCTGACGGCGAATGCATGACTATCGAGGATCTGATCACGACCAACCCGAAAGGGCGCAGGGTCAGGATACTGAGGTGAGATCATACATGGTAACAGTGATCGATGGTGACGGGCTGCTTCTCGGCAGGGTTGCGAGCCTTGTAGCGAGACGGGCCCTCTCCGGAGAAGAGATCGCGATCATCAACGCTGAAAAGGTTGTAATCTCAGGAAGCCGGGCACAGGTTCTTGCGAACTATGACCATAAACGACAGCGTGGATCCCGCGAGGGAGGGCCATTCTTTCCGAGGCGTCCTGACCATATCGTGAAACGAACCATCCGCGGGATGCTGCCTTACAAGCGTCCAATAGGAAGGGAGGCCCTCTCACGAGTTAAAGTCTACGTTGGGATCCCTCACCAGCTTGCAGGATTCGACCGGGAGATACCCGATGAGGCGCATATGGACCGGCTGAACACCCCGAAGTTCTTAACCGTCGGGGCAGTGAGTACCTTCCTGGGAGCCAAGTTCTAGGAGAGGCGAGAGCATGGTAAAGATAGTCAATACAAGCGGGAAGAGAAAGACGGCGATAGCCCGGGCGACATTCCGGCCGGGCAACGGCACTGTGAGGATCAATTCCGTCCCCCTCGAGGTCTACCCGAATGAGGTGGTCCGGATGAAAATCTCCGAGCCGCTTCTCCTGTTCCCCAGCGCCATCGATCAGATCGATGTGGCGATCGATGTCAACGGCGGGGGTATCATGGGACAGGCCGAGGCTGTCCGCACAGCGCTGGCACGGGGTATCATCAGGTGGCACAACGATCCTCAAATCAAGGATCTCTTCCTGTCCTATGACAGGACCCTCCTGGTCAACGATTCGCGGCAAAAGGAGCCGAAGAAACCCCACGGCCGTGGTGCACGCAAGAAATTCCAAAAGTCTTATCGTTGATATGACAAAATGAATTAGGAGATCGGACAGGTATGATACCAGTGCGGTGTTTCACCTGCGGAAAGGTAATATCGATGGCATACGAGGAATTCAAGCGGCGCCGGGATACTGGCGAGGATCCGAAACGGATCCTTGACGATCTCGGCATGGAGCGATACTGCTGCCGCCGGATGTTATTGACCCACAAGGAGATCATTGACGATCTCAATCCGTATCAGTGAGGGGTCGTGGGGTAGCCTGGACTATCCTATGGCGTTCGGGACGCTGTGACCTGAGTTCGAATCTCAGCGACCCCATTCCAGTATCCATGGAGAATTTTGAGGTTATATGACAGAGTCGTACACCCGGTATGAGAGAGCCCGGATTATAGGCGCCCGCGCTCTGCAAATATCGATGGGTGCTCCCTTGCTTATCAGGACAACAAAAATCGATCCCCTTGAGATCGCGCTCGAAGAATTCCAGCACAACATCATCCCCATCACCGTAAAGAGGAAGTAGGATTCCATGACCACCATCTGCGAGATCCAATTGCGAAAGATACTGGACAGCAGGGGGAATCCCACTGTTGAAGCAGACATCTATACCGAGAACGGGTTCGGCCGGGCTGCCGCTCCCAGCGGGGCCAGCACCGGGCTCTATGAGGCCAAGGTTGTGGAGCCGGACGTGGCGATTGGGTTTGCCATGCAGAACCTGATCCCGATCCTCATCGGGGAGGATGCCCGTGACCAGGCTGGAATCGATGAAAAGATCAGAGAGACAGACGGGACGCGCGATTTCTCCGTACTTGGCGCCAATGTCGCTGTCGCCGTCTCAATGGCCGCGGCAAAAGCAGCTGCTTCATCCCGGGGGATGGAGCTCTATGAATATCTTGGTGGGGTTTTTATCCCGTCCCTGCCCCTGCCGATCGGCAACGTGATCGGAGGCGGGGCCCATGCCGAGGGCGCAACCGAGATCCAGGAGTTCCTGGTGGTCGCTACTGGGGCATCAGGCCCGACCGAGGCGGTGTTCGCAAATGCCGCTGTGCACCGGGAGCTGAAAGCGCTGCTGAAGAGGGAGGGGAAATCATGCGGCAAGGGGGACGAGGGAGCCTGGGCTCCCCGGGTCACCGATGCCGAAGCTTTCGAACTGTTGAGCGAGGCGGTCGGGACCGTTTCCGAGAATCTCGATATCACCATCCGGATTGGCCTTGACGTTGCCGCAAGCCAGCTCTGGCAGGATAAAGGGATCTACCGGTACCGGGACCGCGTCTGCTCAACAGAGGAACAGATTGCATATATCTGCGAGCTCGTGGACCGCTACGACCTGGTCTACGTGGAGGATCCTCTCCACGAAGAGGACTTTGCAGGCTTTGCCGAACTAACCTCCCAGGTTGGCGACCAGTGCCTGATCTGCGGTGACGATCTCTTCGTTACCACGACCTCCCGCATCCAGCAGGGCATCGAGCAGGAATCGGCGAACTGCGTCCTGATCAAGCCGAACCAGGTCGGTACGCTTACCGATACCTTTGAAGCTGTCCACCTCGCGCACACGAGCGGTATGCATACGGTCATGAGCCATCGATCAGGCGAGACAACCGACATGACCATCGCACACCTGGCAACCGCGTTCCGGTGTATTTTCTTGAAGACCGGTGTTGTAGGGGGCGAAAGGACCGCAAAACTGAACGAACTCATACGAATCGAGGAACAGATAGCATGACCGAAAACGAGATGGAAATCCAACTGACTGAGCCCCTCGTCCCGGTGGAGGAATACCTCGCCGCCGGGGTGCACATCGGAACTCAACAGAAGAGCAAGGATATGAAACGGTTTATCTACCGGGTCCGGGGTGATGGCCTCTACATCCTTGACATCAGGGAGACTGACGATCGTATCAAGACCGCGGCCCGGTTCCTGAACCAGTTCGAACCGCCGAAGATCCTGGTAGTTACCTCCCGCCAGTATGGGCAGTACCCGGCAAAGAAGTTCGCCGAGACCATCGGGGGGACGGCAGCGACCGGGCGTTTTATCCCAGGAACGCTAACCAACCAGAACCTTGACGGTTACCTTGAACCGGGTGTCGTCGTGGTGACCGATCCCATCGGAGACTCCCAGGCAATCACCGAGGCAGTCCAAGCCAGCATTCCCATCGTAGCCCTCTGCGATACCAACAACATGACAAGCTACATCGACCTGGTCATCCCTACCAACAACAAGGGCCGAAAAGCCCTTTCCATGGTGTACTATCTGCTCACCCGGGAGATACTTCGCCTCCGTGGTATCGGCACCTCCCTTACCGTTGAGGACTTCGAGACCGAACTTTAAATATCAGCAGGGAGAAGGGAGATCCGATGAAGATCCGCACATGCGCAGTCGCAGGTGTGTTCTATCCGAGGGACCCCCATCACCTTGAACAGGTGCTTGGGAAATTCTTCCACGGAAAGGAGACCGGTCTCGATGCCCGCGGAATTGTTGCCCCCCATGCCGGATACCCATACTCCGGGGAGGTTGCCGCATGGGCTTACAGTGCGATACCTGCTTCGTTTGCCGGGACGTTTATCCTGGTGGGGCCGAGCCACCGGGGATTCGGAACCTGCATCTCCCGCATTGCCTGGGAGACGCCGCTTGGGATCGTGGACATCGATCCGGAAATCGCAGATGCCCTCGATATCAAGATCGATGAGGTCTCGCACCTGGAGGAACATTCCCTAGAGGTGCAGGTACCATTCATCAAGTACAGGTTTCCCCGGACCCGGATTGTCCCCATCCTGATGGGTGACCAGGGCTATAAAAGCGCCAGCCTCCTTGCCGAGCGCGTGCTCGATGCTCTCAGGCGAACGAACCGCGATGATGTCCGGCTCATTGCCTCAAGCGATTTCTCCCATTACGTGCCCGCAGCACAAGCCAGGGAGAACGACCGGTATGCCATCGCTGCTCTCGATGACCTGGACATCCCTGCGTTCTATCGCAGGGTCGCTGAAAGGGGCGTAAGCGCCTGCGGTGTCGGGCCAATCGCTGTGGTCTGCCTGGTCTGCAGGGCGCTTGGCGCCCGGAGGGGCCAGCTGCTCCACTACGCCACGAGCGGGGATGTGACCGGTGACCCTACGGTAGTGGGATATGGAGCCGTAGCGGTGATGTAAGGGTGGCGACGTGGAGTGCGCCAGGCAAGGTATTCCTGTTTGGCGAACATGCCGTGGTCTACGGTAAACCGGGCATTGCCATGGCCATCAAACCGCGTGTCTTTGTAACAGTCAGGAAAAGCAGGGTGGCCCACCACGCCAAGTCGCCCTACATTGACAGCTGTTTCGACATGATGGGTGTGCGGGGGAGCGTGTATGTTAACTCCCAGCTCGCCAGTTCGTCAGGGCTCGGATCGTCTGCGGCGGTCACCGTGGCTACGCTCGCCGCTATCAACGATGAATTCGGTAAGAAGTGCCGGCCGGAGGAGATTGCAGATATGGCTTTTGCCATTGAAAAGAAGGTGCAGAAGGGACGGGCCAGCCCGACCGATACAACTGTGTCAACGTTCGGAGGCCTGGTACTGATCACAGGGACGAAGAGACGGAGACTACCTCCCCAGAACTTCCAGCTGGTGGTGGGAAATTCCCTTGTCCAGCACAATACGGCAAAGATGTTGGAACAGGTGTCCGCACTCCGGCAGAAGAGCCCAGAGATCTGCAACCTGATTATTGACGCCATCGGGGAGATCACCCTCTCTGCAATGCGGCACCTCAACGATGTGAACAAACTGGGAGAGTACATGGACATGAACCATGCCCTTCTCGAGGCGCTGGGTGTGGGTCACCCCCAGCTTTCGCGATTGGTGCTGGCATCCCGTGCTGCAGGGGCCTATGGAGCCAAGCTAACCGGTGCCGGAGGCGGCGGGTGTATGATCGCCATCTGCCCCAAGCACCTGAAGAGCAGGGTGGCAGGAGCGATCGAGGCCTGCGACGCCCGTGCGTTTTCCACGAACATCGATACAGAAGGGGTCCGGAAGGAGAAGGATGCCTGAAACAGTTCTGCTTAAGCTCGGGGGGGCAGTCCTCACGAGAAAGGATCAGGAGGGGATGATGCGGGAGGCAGTCATCGACGGAATCAGCAGGGAGATTGCCGACCATGGCCCGCTGCCGCTCCTCATCGTTCACGGGGCTGGTTCCTGCGGACACCCTGAAGCGCGGAAGTTCGGGCTTTCCACCGGGCTCTCACCCGGGAACCTCGCCGGAGTGGAAATAACCCACCGGGCGGTATCGCGGTTGAATGCCAGGCTCGTGGCATCGCTCCGGAGTGAAGGATGCGAGGCGGTCGGTATCCATCCATTCCATGCCGCTTATGCCGAGAACGGTCGGCTGGTCGCCATGGAGACCCGGCACATCCGGCAGATGGTTGACCGTGCCATAGTCCCAGTCTTGCACGGCGACGTTGTGATGGATGGCGTACGAGGGGTTTCGATAGTCTCCGGCGACCAGTTGGTGGTCTTCCTGGCCCGTGCTCTCGGGATCCGGCGGATCGGGCTCGCGACTGACGTTGATGGCGTCTTTGACGGTGAGCGGGTGATCCCAGAAATCACACCCGGCTTGATCGGAACAATAGCGATCGGAGCTTCACGGCACACCGATGTAACCGGGGGGATGGAAGGCAAGGTGCAAGAGCTACTCGGGCTCGCCCAGGGAGGTACGAGTTCGGCCATCTTTCACGCCGACCGGATAGGGGACTTCCTGGACGGGCGCCCGCATGGCGGGACCGTGGTGAGAGGCGGATAGCATGGACCGGCGGGACCAGACATCATCAAGGAAACTGGACCACCTCCGTATCTGCCTTGAACGGAACATAGAACGGGGTGATCCCGGTTTTGGTGATGTCAGGCTGGTGCACAATGCGCTGCCCGAGTGCGACCTGGAGTTTATCGATACCGGGATCGAGTTCCTCGGGCACAGCTTCGATGCTCCCCTCTTCATTGCCTCCATGACCGGCGGGCACCCAGATACCCGCGAGGTGAACCGGCGACTTGCCGGGGCGGCCGACCGTGCCGGAATCGGCATCGGAGTCGGCTCACAGCGGGCAGCACTCGAGCGGCCGGAGCTCGCCGACACCTTCTCCGTGGTCCGCGAGGCTGCGCCGCGAGCGTTTATCGCGGCCAATATCGGTGCGGTGCAGCTCCGCGATTACGGCCTGGAATGGGCAGACCGTGCCATCGACATGATTGATGCTGATGCTATCACCGTACACCTTAACTTCCTGCAGGAAGCACTTCAACCGGAAGGAGACCACGATGCACGCAAATGTCTCCCGGCAATCGAGGAGCTCTGCAGGCAGTCACGAGTCCCCGTGATTATCAAGGAGACCGGGAGCGGTATCTCAGCGGCAACCGCCCGGCAATGCTGGGAGGCAGGCGTTGGAGCCATCGACGTTGGTGGATGGGGGGGCACCAACTGGGCGGCGATTGAAGGCCTTCGCACAACGAACACGAACAGTCCGCCGGGAGGTGGGAGAGGTTCCATCTCGCGCATCTTCGAGGACTGGGGTATTCCCACCGTGGTCAGCCTCTGTGAGGTTGCCAAGACGGGGGGTCCGGTGATAGCTACCGGAGGAATAAGGAGCGGTATTGACATGGCGAAAGCCATTGCCCTTAGCGCCGATCTCTGCGGTGTCGCCCTGCCGCTCCTTGCCCCTGCCATGCAGGGAGAAGAGCAGGTGTCAGAAACCATTGCAGCGTATGTGGAAGAATTGCGGATTGCGATGTTCCTTTCCGGGGCCAGGAACCTGGGGACACTGAGGGAGAAGCGGCCATACGTAATCGGAAGGACCCGCCAGATGCTGCAGTCACTGGAGGAAAATAATGGATATTGAGATAATTGCCGTTGGCGGATATGATGAGGTCGGGAGAAATATGACCGCCGTCCGCTGCGGAAAGGAGATTATTATTTTTGATATGGGCCTCCGCCTGGACCAGGTCATGATCCACGAGGAAGCCGAAGTCGAGAATATGCATTCGCTGGATCTTATCCAGATGAAGGCAATCCCTGATGACACGATGATGAATACCGTGGAGGGCAGCGTGAAAGCTATCGTCTGCACTCACGGGCACCTGGACCATATCGGGGCCATCCCGAAGCTTGCCCACCGCTATAATGCCCCAATCATTTCCACGCCGTATACCACGGAACTGATCCGGCAGCAGATTGCCGGCGAGCAGAAATTCGGGGTCAACAACAAGCTTTTTGCCCTGAAGCAGGGGCAGAAGTACACCCTCTCGCAGAACGTCACGCTGGAATTCGTCCGGATGCAGCACAGTATCATCGATACGGTAACCGCCGTGCTGCACACCCCCAAGGGGGCGATCGTGTACGCCTGCGACTACAAGCTCGACCGGACCCCCGTCATCGGCGAGCCCCCGGATTTCGCGCGTCTGCGGCAGATAGGGAAGGAAGGGGTTCTTGGCCTGATCGTGGAGAGTACCTATATCGACAACCGCGGGCGGGCGCCGAGCGAGCGTATCGCACGCGACCTCGTTCGGGACACCATAACCAGCTACGAGGATGATAAGAATGCCATCCTCGTGAGCACTTTCTCCTCCCATATCGCCAGGGTCAAGACCATCGCTGAGTGTGCGGAACAGATCGGGAGAAAACCCATCCTGCTCGGAAGATCCATGGAACGGTACAGTTCGACGGCAGAACAGATGAAATTGGTAGGGTTCCCAAAGGAGATGAGCATGTTCGGGAACCGTAGGACGGTTGACCGGACGCTGCGCCGGATGATGAAGGCGGGAAAGGACAAATTCATGCCCATCATTACCGGCCATCAGGGCGAACCCGGATCCATCATGACCAGGATTGCCACCGGAGATACGCCTTACAAGATCGAGAAGGGAGACAAGGTGATCTTCTCGGCCAAGGTAATCCCGAACCCTATGAATATCGGGCAACGCTACATGGTGGAGGCCCACCTCAACATGGCCGGTGCCCGTATCTTCCCGGATCTCCACGTGAGCGGCCATGCCTACCAGGAGGATCACTACGAGTTCCTCCACCTGCTGAACCCTCAGCATGTCATTCCAGCCCATGGGCATGTCCGCATGACATCGGCATATGCAGAGTTTGCCGAGGGGATCGGGTTTACCCTTCACAACGATGTGCACGTGGTGACAAACGGACACCGTGTCAAATTGACGTAATGTTTCAAGAAGGCGAACGGGATGGATCTGAACGAATTTCTCGACAGCACCGCGCTCCAGGTGGACCGGCTCATCTACCGCTACTTCGGGAATGTTACCGGTGAGCTTGGCAAGGCAAGCGCCCATCTTCTTCTGGCTGGCGGGAAACGCCTACGCCCCGCGCTGCTCTTGCTTTCTGCCGATTCGGTGAGGAAGGGGAGCTCAATTGACGTGATGCCTGCAGCCCTTGCGCTGGAACTGACCCACAGTTTCACCCTCATCCATGACGATATTATGGATGAGGATGAATTCCGGAGAGGAGTTCCGACGGTTCATACCCGGTGGGATGAGCCGACGGCCATCCTCGCCGGCGATGTCTTATTTGCCAGTGCCTTTGAGTTCATCGCGATGGCCGATGCACCGGATAATGCGAAGGTGCGGGCGGTGTCTATGCTCGCCAGGACCTGCGTTGAAATCTGCGAGGGCCAGCATATGGATATCTCGTTCGAGGCCCGTGACGATGTCCTTGAGGATGAGTACCTCACCATGGTGGAGAAAAAGACGGGGGTACTCTATGCCGCTGCTGCCGGAATAGGGGCCATTCTTGCCGGTGGGAAACCCGCCCATGCGGATGCTCTTTACGCCTTTGGCAAGGGCATTGGGATGGCATTCCAGATCCAGGATGACATCCTCGACCTCATGGCCCCGGCCGAAGTGAGCGGCAAGGACCGTGCCTCCGATCTACGCGAAGGGAAAAAGACCCTGATCTCAATCAAGGCCCGGGAGAGAGGTTTCGATCTTGCTCCTTTCCAGCGGCCTCTCACGAACACCGAGATTGATACCGTGATCAGGCATCTCGAGGAGCTCGGCGTACTCGCTGAAGTCCGCGATACAGCCCGGAACCTAATCAGTACGGGAAAGCAGCGAATCGGTATCCTCCCAGCATCGGAAGAAAAAAAGCTGCTCATGAGTGTTGCCGACCACTTCCTCGCCCGGAGTTACTGACATGGCTGACGAACTCAGGGAGGTTCTGTTCATCTTTGCCCTCCAGAACGCGGTCAAGCACAAGAGCCTTCCCAAAGCTGGTACGGTAATCGGTATGGTCATGGGGAAACATCCGGAGTTCCGGTCCCGTGCCAAGGAAGTGGCTGCCGTGATGGCCTCGGTGCTCGCTGAAGTTGCCGCACTCTCTTCCACTGAGCGCGAAGAGCGCCTGGCTGCCCTCGCACCCGATTTCACCGAGAATATGACAAAACCCCGGGTGCACGCCCGGGAGCTTCCCTTCCTCGAGAATGCAGAGCACGGCGTAGTGATGCGGTTTGCCCCAAACCCGAGCGGCCCCCTTCACCTCGGCCATGCCCGTGCAGCGGTTCTCAACGATGCGTATGTTCAGCGATACGGGGGAAAGTACATCCTCCGGATAGAAGACACCGATCCCAAGCGGGTCGACCCGGATGCTTATGCCATGGTCAGGGAGGACATCGAATGGCTCGGACTCACCATCCACGAGGTCGTCTACCAGAGTGATCGTTTTGATCTCTATTACCGGTATGGTCGGGAGCTGGTCGAACGTGGCGGTGCATATGTCTGTACCTGCGAAAACGAGCAGTTCAGGCAGCTCAAGCTGGCCCGCCGGGCCTGCCCCTGCCGCGGTCTTACCGTGGATGAGAACCTCGGGCTCTGGGAACGTATGATTGCCGGAGAATTCTACGATGGTGAAGCATCGGTGCGGGTCAGGACCGAGCTCGAGCACCCTGATCCGGCCATGCGGGACTTCCCCGCTTTCCGGATCCTGCATGTCCCGCTCCATCCCAGGATCGAGGCTCACGTCTATCCCCTGATGAACTTCTCGGTGGCCGTGGACGACCACCTTCTGGGGGTGACCCATGTTATCCGGGGCAAGGATCATATCGCCAACACACGTCGGCAGCGTTATATCTTCGATTATTTTGGGTGGCCGGTCCCGGTTTACCGGCACTACGGAAGGATGGGGATTGAGGGGGTCATCCTCTCCACATCCCAGATGAGACAAGAGATCCGGTCCGGGGCCTGCCGGGGATGGGACGATATCCGGCTCGGAACCCTCCGTGCCCTGGCACGGCGGGGGATCCAGCCTGGTGCGGTGCGGGCGGCGATGATCGAGATTGGGATAGGCGATACGGACATCTCGTTTTCCTGGGACAACCTCTATGCGCACAACCGGACTATCGTGGACCCGATCGCGGACCGTTATTTTTTTGTTCCCGATCCGGTCTGCCTGAAGGTCCGGGATGCCCCGGTCCATACCGCCCGACCCCTCCTCCACCCGAACGATGCCGCCAGGGGAACGAGGACTCTGCCGTTTCTTGGTGAGGTGCTCATCCCCCGCGAGGAAATCGGAAAGGCCCCGGACATGATCCGCCTCAAGGATCTATTTAATGTGCGGGTGGGGGTATCTGACGAGGAATACATACTCGCCTATGCCGGGGAGGATCTGGCCGATGCACGGGCGTTAAAAGCCCCGATCATCCAGTGGCTCCCTGCAGAACTGGCGCTTCCCGCCATCCTCGAGACTCAGGACGGCCCGGTGAGCGGTGTCTGCGAGCCGGCAGCAGGCACACTCCAGGGAAAGGTGGTACAGTTTGAGCGGGTGGGTTTTGCCCGGATCGACCATGTGGAACCACAAGAATTAATTGCTTATTTCTGCCACAGATAAGTATTTCAGCCTGAAATGGAGCCGGATCTTCCGGCCTCGGTGTATTTCATGGTCACCAAGCTCAAGCGCTACTGGCAGATTGCCGACATCCTTCTCAAATATGAGTTTGGATCCATCGTCCAGCGCCTTTTTCCCGGCACGTACCGGTTCCGGCGTTGCAAGGAGTGCGAGGTGGAACCGGTCACCTCGGTTTATATGCGGATGCGGATGGCCCTTGAGGAGCTTGGACCTACCTTCATCAAGTTCGGCCAGATAATGAGCACCCGGCCGGATCTGCTGCCGCCCGACCTGATCGCGGAGCTGAAGAAGCTTCAGGATCAGGTCGCGCCACTCCCGTTCGATGATATCCTGGCGGTTATCAGGGACGAATGCCCTGATTTTTCATCGGCGTTCCTCACCATCGATGAAAAGCCCATTGCCTCGGCCTCCATCGCCCAGGTCCACCAATCCACCCTGAAGAACGGCACGCAGGTGGCCTTGAAGGTGCAACGACCGGGCATCGCAGAAGTTATCGAGACAGATATTCTGATTCTCAAATCGTTTGCCAAACGAATCGAACGGTACTATCCCGAGTATGCGGTATACAATCCTCAGGGTATCGTGGCCGATTTTGCGCGGCAGATTCACAAGGAACTCGATTTTATCCACGACGGGAAGAACGCCGCCCGTCTTCGTGTCAACATGCAGAACCTTGAGAAGGTCAGGGTCCCGAAGATCTACTGGGACCACAGCACGCGCCGCCTCCTGGTCATGGAGTATATCGAGGGTGTCCGGATAGACCATGTAGGAGAAATCAAAGCATTCGGCGTCGATCCGAAAGAGATTGCCGACCGCGGGTTCTATGCATACATGCAGCAGATCTTCGAGGACGGGTTCTTCCATGGCGATCCTCATCCTGGAAACCTCCTAGTCTCGAAAGATGGCACACTTAGCTTTCTCGATTTCGGGATTGTCGGCGTTATCTATCCTGAACGGCGGTTCCACTTCATACATCTCCTCATGTCCATGATGTACCTTGACCCTGAGCTGATGCTCAAGGCTCTAGAACGCCTCGGCATAACGATTGCCGAGAGCGATCGCGATGAGCTGCGGGAAGAGATTTACCGGGCAATGCTCGAATCCGAGGGAGAGAGCGTCGGCCAGTACAACTTCAAGAGCATGAGCGAAGGGCTGACCGAGATCCTCCGGAACTACAGGATCACCATGCCACAGAACATGATGCTGATGCTCAAGGTGATGGTGATGGTGCTCGATGTCGGGGTAACTCTGGACCCATCGTTCAATTTCAGAGAGAAAGCGGAGCCTTACGTCCGGAAGCTGGGGAGGCGTGATAACCTCCTCGACCAGATCCTGTACCGGGCGAGCCACTCGTTTTTTGAAACCATCGACGGCGTCTTCGAGATGCCGCGGACGGTGAACAAGACGCTGCGGGCCCTCTCGACGGGCACGGTCAAGATCGACATCGCCGATTCCGATATCTTCAAGCTCCAGCAGTCACTTGACAAGACGAGCGATAAGATTCTGATCGGGCTGATCGTCGCCGGCGTTGTGGTGGGATCGTCCCTGGTCCTGAATGTTGCAGATATCAGGATACCGGATTTTGTCTTCTACCTCGCCGCCCTCGCTTACGTTGTGGCAATCGTTATCGGGCTTTATACAATCTGGCACGTGATGGGTGTCGCGCGAAGATGATATAACGAGGCGGCACCATCTGCGAGATTACTGCAGCCGGTCCCGCAGCAGTTATTCGTGTTCTTCTGCACCGGGACGGAAATATAGGCTGCAGTGGCAGCTTCCCTGCTCCTCAACCTCGTCCTTGTGGTACACGCAGGGACAGATAATCAGGGCATCCTTCTCCGCATCCCCGGTCCGGAGCCTGCAGGGACAGTAGGATTCTCCATACTTCCGTCGATTGCGAGCCAGTCCCCGGATAACGACATCCAGCTTTTTCTGGTCAGGGTTCAGGACCCACCCATGCTCCTTTGCATACTTTTTCGCCCATTCCAGGATTTCCTCCTCGAGTTTATCTTCGGGCATCGTTCATCTCCGCGCTCATGTACTCCCTGAACGCTCGATATATGCGATCATGGATAAAAAGACCTTCTTTCCATCTTCAGATCCAAGAATCAGTTCCGATGCCCGTTCGGGATGTGGCATCATGGCAAGGACGTTTTGCTCCTTGTTAAGGATACCGGTAATATTTTCCAGGGAACCGTTCGGGTTGCTCTCCGGGGTCAGGGCACCATCGGGCGAGCAGAAGCGAAACGCAACCTGCTGGCTGGAAGAGAGTCCCTGGAGTACCCTATGCGGTGCGATGTATCGTCCCTCCTTATGGGCGATTGGGATCCGGATGACTTCCCCGGTACGGTACAGGGAGGTGAAAGGTGAGTCGGACTTCTCGACCCGGAGGTACACCTTCCTGCATATGAACTCCGGATAGGCATTGGTGGAAAAGGTTCCCGGGACAAGGCCGCTTTCAGCAAGGATTTGGGCACCGTTGCAGATGCCGAGCACCAGTCCCCCGCGTTTTGCATGGGACACGATCTCATCCATGATCGGTGTCCGTGCGGCAATAGCACCCGCCCGGAGGTAGTCGCCGTAGCTGAATCCGCCAGGGATGATCACTGCATCGTATGCCCGCCGGAGACCTTCCTTGTACCACAGGAGGTCAGTGTCGATTCCGCACACTTCGGAAACTGCATAATGGGCGTCCCGGTCGCAGTTACTTCCTCCGAACTGGATAACTGCAAACCTCATCGATGGACCTCGATCTCGTACCGGTGGATTGCCGGGTTTGCGAGCAGGCGCTCGCACATCCTCCGCCCTTTCTCTTCAGCATCCCGGTAATCAGCGGCATCGAACCGGATCAGGAAGACCCGTTCGGTCCGGATACCATCAGTAGGAAAGCCCAGGTTTTCCAGGGCGCGAGAGATAGCCTGAGCTTCAGGATCGAGCATCCCTTCCTTCAGTCCAATGGTAATCTTTGTAAGAAACATCATTTCTGTTCATCTCCGGAGAGAGCCCGTGCCGCGACCTCCCGGTATACCGCGAGCACGTCTCCCTTCCCGAAGCGATACACGTCTTTGTCAAGGGATACGCCAGTGGCTGTGTCCCACAGGCGCATCGAGTCCATGCTGATCTCGTCCCCGACTACGATACGGTCTGCATCGCGGCCAAACTCAAGCTTGAAGTCGACCAACGTGATGCCGATTTCAGCAAAGAACCGGCGCAGGACCGCGTTTACCCGGAGGGCGAGAGCTTTGATCTCGGCAAGTTCCTCGCGGCTGACCAGCCTGAGCGCGGTCACGATGATGTCATCATTGAGCATGGGGTCGCGGAGGAGATCGTCCTTGTAATCGATTACGATGATCGGCGGGTCGAGATGCATCCCCTCTGGGACCGGGTAGTTCCTGGAGAGCGATCCCGCAGCGATGTTTCTCACGATCACTTCAAGAGGGATCATCCGGAGGTCCCTCACGATCATGCCGCAGTCCCCCTCCCTCCGGACGAAATGGGTAGGGATCCCATTATCCTCAAGGAGCGAGAAAATCTTTGCCGAGACCATGGCGTTCAGGCTTCCTTTGCTGGCGAGCACATCCTTCTTCCCGCCGTCGAATGCAGTGATATCGTCCCTGAACCGGACATAGAGATGTCCTGGGGTATCGGTCCGATAGAGAGACTTTGCCTTCCCGGTGTAGACTAGTTCACCCTGCTTCACGTGCGTTCCTTTCTCCTGATATGTTGGTCAAGTCTCATAATAAGGGGTTCCAGCCGGGGATGGAACCACTTCTTCTTGATAAAGTGGGGGTAGATACAGAGCCGCTCCCGCAGGATACGATCACCGGCAATCTCTACCAGTCGTTCGAACTCAGGCCAGGGATGTTCGGGGTTAACGTAGTCGATGGTGAGGGGAGAGATACCTCCGAGATCATCGATTCCACAGGGGATGAGTTTCCCGGCGTTTGCGAGGTTTGGCGGGATCTGGACCGCGATATCATCTGGGAGGATGTCCTTAGCCATCTTGATCACGGTACACATCTCATCAGAATCGACTCCCTTTCCGGCAGCCATAGGGGTTCCTTCCTTGGGGCAGAAGTTCTGGATGATCACTTCCTGTATGTGACCATAGCGCCTGTGGAGGTCGCGGATTACCAAGAGCGACTCTTCCCGGTCTTCCATGGTCTCCCCGATGCCGATCAGAATGCCGGTGGTGAACGGGATTTTCAGGTGGCCGGCATCCTCAATCATGGCGATCCGCACCACCGGGTCTTTCCCGGGAGAGAACTGGTGGGCGGCAAGATTTGCAGTGGTCTCGAGCATGAGGCCCATGCTCGCGTTGACCTCCCTGAGTCGTTCCATTTCGGCGGTGGTCAGGATCCCCCCGTTGGTATGGGGAAGGATCCCGTGGTCTATCGCTGTTTCGCAGAGGTCGTAACAGTAATCAAGGATGTCATGGTATCCGTATCGGGAGAGCATCTCCGGGAAACCCATCTCGAGACCGGGGCGTTCCCCAAAGGTGAAAAGCGCCTCGGTGCAGCCGAGCGCGGCACCCCGTGTGAGTATCTCATTTGCCTCCGCCGGGTCCAAGATGCAGCCCTCGTGCACAGGGGTCCGGAAAATACAGTAGCCGCACCGGTTGTGGCATACGGTGGTAAGGGGAAGAAAGACATTCTTCGAGTAGGTTATGACCGGCCTGTCCATCTGGTTCTATAGTAGTGTTCTCTATTGCTTTCTTATAAGGTAACGGGATCTTCCGCCGTTCCTGACCAGAAGATTATATTCCCAGGGCACAAACCGGGTACGTACGTGGCAATCCCCGCAGTCATCCCGTTCAAACCAACGAACCCGAAGACCCGCCTCTCCTGCTTGCTCGACCAAGAAGAGCGGGAGCGATTTGCCCGGCTCATGCTCTGTGATGTGGTTGCAGCCGCACGGGAGGCAGGGTGTGAGCCGCTCATTCTTTCCACCGAACCCTTCACGTTCGGCGATGCCCGCGTGACCCTGGATGAGCATGGCTTAAATGATGCGCTAAATGACCTCCTTTCAAGGACACCCGGGCACCTGCTGATCCTTATGGCGGACCTCCCGCTCACCACCCCGGATGCGGTCCGGCGCCTGACCTCCTCAACCGCGGATGTGGCCATCGTGCCAGGAAGGGGCGGGGGGACGAACGCCATATACCTTCATCGTGCCGACCGCTTCAGGGTGAGTTATTACGGAGGGAGCTTCTGTAAGCACCGCGAGATTGCGCGGGAAGCAGGACTTACCTGCGAGATCATCGATTCGTTCCGTATCCACACCGATATCGATGAGAAGGAGGACCTGGTGGAGCTCCTCATCCACGGTGAAGGGCTTTCGCGGATATATCTCGAGGAGCTCGGTTTTTCTGTCACTATTGAACGGGGGCGAACCGGAGTGGAGCGGAAGGGGGCGGGTGAGGATTCCGTGCTGGTGCTCTGATATTTCATCGGGTTTGCCAGAATAATAATTCATAGGGGTAGATACATCCTGCCGCCCCCCCCTTCGAACCGGGAGAATGACGTTGCAGCGGGGGGGGAGTGAGTCAAATACGAACCCCGAACGCCCAAGAGGTATATGGCTTTTTTGTGTCAACCAAGCTGTCTTTGATTACAATGGTACCTGTCAATATTCTGCCTCATACCGCTTGCGGCCCCTGAACACTCCCATGAACAGGCACTTATCAGCATCGATCGATTCGATCCCTTCGTTATTCCCGATCGGAATACCGAGTCCCCGCAGGACCGCTGCCGGGGTGCACTCGTTGGCCTCGCCCATCACGATCTCGGCGGCCGATGCGATATTATCGGCCAGGGCTTGCTTGGTGACTTCCAGGGTGCGACCGAAAATATCGAACCTCCCACGGGCGTCGATGACCGCTTCAATTCCGGAGCACCCGATAGCCACCCCGCTGCATCCCGCTCGCATGGCATGGGTGCGGGAATCGGCGATAACTACCGCGATCCGGGCACCGGTCCGATCTCCGATCTCCTTCCGAATCCTCTTGGCACTCGCGTCCGAATCGGCAGGGAGGAGCACGACCGTTCCGGGCGGGGCGTTGGAGGCATCGATCCCGGCATTGGGCAGGAGGGTCCCTGCCTTCATGCAGAGCAGGAATCCGGGTATTCCACCGACAACCTCATCGCTCTCCTGGAGTACGACCTCGACCAGTCGGGGGTCCATCCCGTACTGCTCCGCGGTCCTGAGCGCGTCCTCTCCAGGGATCACCGACGCCAGCTCGACAACCGCTCCTTCAGCGGTTGCAACCGCGGTCTCGGCAACAACCAGGACATCGCCGTCCTGGAAGGACACTGCTTCCGATATAGAGATCCCCGACAGCAGGATATCGGCCAGGTCGTCACCGGAGCGGATGATCCCGGTCCGGATACCTACAGTCAGAAACGAGCTCACGTCCGCCTCACCACCAGGCTTGCTGTCCTGATGACTTCGGCGGTTTCGGCAACATCATGGGTACGTATCACATCAGCGCCCTTCGCTATGAGAAGCGCCGTAAGGCCGAGTGATGCAACCAGTCGCTCTTCGGGAGGGCGCTTTTCAGGCCCGGCTAAAAAAGTCTTGCGCGAGACCGCAGCAAGCAGCGGTCTGCCAAAACGGGCGAATTCACCGAAGTGACGGCAGAGGTCCCAGTCGAGATCTGTGGTGCGCTCCGGAATCCAGAGCCCGATTGCAGGATCAAGCACATAATCGTGGATTCCGGTATCGGCACACCGCGAGCTTACCGTTTCGAGCGCTGTAAAAGTCCCGCCCAGCGTGGTGGCATCACCCGGCCGGTCCCCCGATGCCATCAGGAAGGCAGGGAGGCTGGCATCGGCAAGCAGACGGGCATAGTCCGGATCCAGGAGTCCCGATATATCGTTTGCCGCGTGAATGTCATGGGAGAGGCAGCGTTCGAGGACCGGGGCACGCATGGTATCGACCGAGACCGGGATGCCGGATCCATCGAGCTCGGCAAGGGCCCGGTCCAGCCGTTGTATCTCCATACGTTCCGGGAGCGGCGGGGAGCCGGGCGCCGTGCTCCGCGCTCCGATGTCGATGATGTCTGCCCCGGCACTGATCATATCTTCGGCCTTTCGGAGAATGATCCCAGAGGTGACATAGGAGGACTTGTAGAACGATTCCGGGCTGCAGTTGATCACACCCATCAGCCTGACCGGCTCGTTGCGACCTATCGGGATACCCTTCACCAGGCACCGGGACATAGCGACCGCCGGGCTGCGAGATAAGTATTTTCCATCAGCGTGGCAATGGTCATGGGGCCGACACCACCGGGAACCGGTGTTATGGCCGAAGCGCGGTCTTTCACCTGCTCGAAGTCGACATCGCCACAGAGCACCCCATCGACCCGGTTGGTGCCCACGTCGATGACCACCGCCCCTTCCTTCACCATGGCAGGACCAACGAACCTTGGTTTTCCTACCGCAACTACAAGGAGGTCGGCTTGCGTTGTGATGGAAGCAAGGTCGCGGGTCTTCGAGTGGCAGGTAGTGACTGTCGCGTCCTGGGAGAGGAGGAGGGCTCCTATGGGTCGACCTACTTCAATACTCCTTCCCACCACGACCGCGTGCATCCCGGCAACGTCAATACAGTACTCGTCGAGAAGGTTCATGATACCGAGCGGGGTGCAGGGAGAAAAGACAGGGTGGCCGGCAAAAAGCCGTCCGAGGTTCCTGGGATGGAATCCGTCGACATCCTTATCCGGTGCAACTGATTCGATCACCTGCAGGGTATTGACCTGGCGCGGGAGGGGGAGCTGGACCAGGATACCCGATATATCCGGATCGCGGTTGAGGGTATCGATCTCCCGGATCACCTCAGCCGATTGTGCGTGTCCGGGGAGCGTGATTCCCACCGAACCGATGTGCACCTGCTCGCAGGCAGCATGCTTCATCCGAACATAGAGTTCGGATGCAGGGTCGCGTCCCACGATGACGGTGGCGAGGCGCGGGGAGAGCCCGGACTCATCGATCTCCTCCCGCAGGAGGTCGAGTCGTTTCTGCCGGACCATTGTCCCATCGAGGATCATATCATTCTGGGTAGAGCGGGTACGTTGATGCCAGGGCTTTGACCTCGGCGCCGACCTTCTGCACCAGTACCTCGTTGGAGGTGTCTTTCAGGATCGCGGCGATCCAGCGCCCGATCTGGCGCATCTCGGCCTCCTTCATACCTCGCGATGTTACTGCCGGAGTCCCGATCCGGAGACCGCTGGTCACGAAAGGACTCCGGTTCTCGTTCGGGATAGTGTTCTTGTTGACCGTGATGTGGGCTTTCCCGAGCACCGTCTCGGCTTCGAGCCCGGTGATGGATAGGCTGGTCAGATCAAGGAGGATGAGGTGGTTATCGGTCCCCCCGGACACAAGGCGGAGTCCGGCCTCTTCGAGCACCTCCGCCATAGCTGCAGCGTTCTTAACGACCTGGCGGGAATAGTCCGCAAACGAGGGTCTTAGGGCTTCCTTGAAACAGACGGCCTTGGCGGTGATGCTGTGCATCAGGGGCCCGCCCTGCATTCCTGGAAAGACCGCCTTATCGATGGTCAGTGCGTATTCCTCGTCGCACATGATCGCCCCGCCGCGGGGGCCACGGAGAGTTTTGTGGGTGGTGGTGGTGGTAAAATTGGTCACACCCACGGAGGTCGGGTGCATGCCGGTTGCACAGAGTCCAGCGATATGGGCGATATCGGCCATGCAGTATGCATCGACGCTTTCGGCGATTTCCTGGAAGGCCGCAAAATCGATGGTCCGGGGATATGCCGATGCCCCGCAGACCAGGATCTTTGGCCGCTCCTTCCGGGCGATCTCCTCGACAGCACCGTAATCGATGGTCTCTGAGACGGGGTCCACCCCGTACTGCACCACCCGGTAAAACTGGCCGGTGAAACTGACCGGAGAGCCATGCGAGAGGTGTCCTCCCTGGGTGAGCTTCATGCTCATCAAGGTCTCTCCAAGCTTCATGAACCCGAAATATACCGCCATGTTGGCCTGGGTGCCGGAGTGCGGCTGCACATTAGCATGACCAGCGCCGAACAGCTCTTTCAGGCGCTCGCGGGCAAGGCTTTCGGCCATATCATGGAACTCGCATCCTCCATAGTACCGCTTGCCGGGGTAGCCTTCGGCATACTTGTTGGTCATGATCGATCCCATCGCTTCGAGGACAGCCTTGCTGACCAGGTTCTCTGATGCGATAAGTTCGAGCCCGTTTACCTGGCGTTGTCGCTCTCTCTCAATGATATCGGCAATCTCGTGATCGCTGGTGGCCAGACAGGACATGTACAGAAAGGTCGCCCTGATAAGGTAATACTCTTTGTGCTCCCGCAGGTGAAAGAGGCCGGGAACAGGCAGGGAATCCCCAGCTGCCTGAATGTGCCGCAGGCACCATCTCCTGCCTGGAGAGCCCCACTCCAAGAAAACGGGATATTCTTGTCAATCTGACCAAAAAATGAGAGCATAATTATTATAGGGGAATAATCCATGACTATCACTGAGGGTTCTTATGATGCCAGATGATTTCCGGAAATCACTGCTGAAGAACATCCCTGCCGGGAAGGAGAAGAATATGGAGATTGTAAAAAACCCGTCATCTGCTACCCCTGCCACCCCTGAAGAGAGGATATCTGCCCTGGAAAAGAAGGTCAAGGAACTGGAGGCCATGGTCAAGGGACTCACCGAGGAGATGCTCGATCTCAAATCGATCACCATGCGCTTGAACAAAGTATCGGAAGATCGTGGCCGTACCGAGGTGAAGATGGGCCGGCCTGCCACAGCTGCCGGAGGTGGCACTGTGGTGGTCCCAAAAACCCGGGCCTCACCACAGGCCGCCCGGACTTCACCGCCGCCAGAACCAGAGCCCAAGGATATGATTATGCAGCCGGATGGTACGCTCAAGCCCGAGAAGAGGCGATCGAGTGAATACATCGTTGCCTCAGCGTCCTATTCCAGGAAAGGGAAACAGCAGGCTGCGGGCGCGGGTAAAAAGGCCGAACTCATCGTGGCCGAAGATGAGGAGAAAGAAGAGAAGAAGTAACTTCAGCACGGTGTGATGGGAGACCCGATATTTGCACATCACTGAGCTTGAGATAGACAACTTCAAATCTTTTATAAAAAAGGCAAAGATTCCCTTTTTTGAGGGTTTTACAGTCATCTCGGGCCCGAACGGTTCAGGGAAGAGTAATATCATCGACAGCATCCTCTTTGTGCTGGCCCTCTCTTCCTCGCGAACCCTCCGCGCCGAGAAGCTGACCGACCTGATCAACCTCAATTCAGGGAAGCAGACTGCGGAGGTCTCCCTCTCGTTCTCGGACGGCACGAGGATCAGGCGGCGGATTAAGCGGACGGCGAGCGGTTATTACAGCTATACCTACTTAAACGAGAAGCCTTGCAAGCAGGCAGACATTACTGATTTTCTTTCCCGGCATGGGATCATTCCCCATGGCTACAACGTGGTCATGCAGGGGGATGTCACCCGCATCATAGAGATGAGCGATTTCGAACGGCGCAAGATCATCGATGAGATTGCGGGTGTGGCAGAGTTCGATGCCAAGAAGGAGCAGGCTATCAGGGAGCTCGAAGTGGTACGGGAACGGATCGAACGAGAGGAGATGCTGCTTTCCGAGCTTTCCCAGCGCCTTGGCGAACTGGCAGAGGAACGGAAGCAGGCCCTGAAGTACCGGGAATGGCAGGAGAAACTCCGGAAATTAGAAACCTGCCGCGCCGGTGCATTCCTGAACGCAAAAGAAAAGGACCTCGCCTCGCTGGTGCGGGTGATCGCCGACCAGGAACTGGCGCTCTCCCGTGTGGCATCGGACCGGAGTCTGGAGGAGAACGAGTGGTCCTACCTCAAGGCAGATCTGGACGATATCGCCCGCCAGATAAACCAGAAGAGCGGGACTGAGTACCTGAAGCTGATCGCGGACCTCGAAGAAGCGAAAGGGGTCATCCGGCTCTCCGAGCAGGCCATTGGCCGGGCACGGAAGGAGAAAGAAGCCAACCTCGAAGGTATGAACCGTTCTTTTGTGGACCAGAAACGGGCGGAAGAACGGATTACGGAGTGCACCAATGCGATCCGGGAAATGACCATCGACCGTACCAACCTCGCCATGGAGACTGCGGCGGCAAGGGGCCAGATCGAGAAACTTGGGGCCGAGATCCAGGACCAGAGCCGGGATGTGGAAGGGGCACGCGACAAACTCTTCTCCCTTATGCAGGCCATAGAGGCAGAGAAGGCAAACCGGTCAGGAATCCTCCACCAGAAGGATCTCATCCTTGAAAAGAGCCGGATGCGGACCTTGGAACGGGAGCGACTGGAGGAGCGCCTCCGGGAGATTGAAGGAGATCTCGCATCCCGGGTGGTGCAGCGAAAGAGGGAGGAACAGCAGGAATCCTCGTTGCGGGAAGAAAAAAAAGCGATCGAACAGGAAATATCCGCGCTCGAAGCATCGGTGTTCGCGAAGAGATCTTCAGCAGAACGGCTGCGGGAGGAGCTGCGGGGAATAGAGCACGAGACAATGCGGCTCGAGGCTCAGCAACAGGCCCAGGGAGAGCCCGGCTCACGGGCACTCGAGGCGGTGCTGGCCATGGCGGGGGTTCATGGGACCATCGCTCGTCTCGGTAAGGCTCCCCCCGAATACACCACGGCCCTGAACGTGGCGGCAGGGGGCAAGCTCCACTATGTGGTAGTGGATGACGATAAGGTTGCTGCAGCGGCGATACGATACCTCAAAGACCAGAAGCTTGGACGCCTCACCTTTCTCCCACTCGCCAAGCTCAGGCCGGCACCGCTCCCGGAACTTCCCGATAATGGAATTATCGGCCATGCGGTTCGGATGCTCGAGTATGAGCCACAGTTCGAGCCGGCCTTCCGAGTTGTCTTCGGAGCGACAGTGGTGGTGGAGTCACTTGACCGTGGCCGCCAGCTGCTCGGGAAGTATCGCATGGTCACCCGGGATGGAGAGCTTCTGGAGCGGAGCGGCGCCATGACCGGTGGCTCATTCAAGAAGCCGCCCAGGGGGTTTGGGGCGGCGGTCGAGGACGAAATCGATCGACTACGGCAGCGCGCCGGGGAGATCCGGTCCGAGATTGCGGATCTGGAAAATGCGGTAAAGCAGGGCAGCGCCGGAATCGAGGAGAGGCGGGGGCGGCGGTCGGCGATCGATGGGGAGCTTCAGCGGTTCACGATCACCGCGGAGGAGATCGGCAGGCAATCCGATCTCTTCTCCCAGGAAAAGGAGAGGGTCGAAGGAGTCCTGGCAGTGTTCGCTGAAGAGGTGCGGAGCGGGACAGCGGATCTTGCGGCACTCGAGGCATCGCTCGATACATCGACCGGGGAGATCGCCCAACTTACCCGCCGGATGGAGCAGCTCAAGAAGCGACTGGACGACACGACTATCCCTGCCCTGACTGAGTCGCTGGAAAAGAAGCGGCGCGAGCTCGATGATGCCGAACGCCGTCTCCGCAACAAGGAGTCCGATATCGCTGACCTTTCCCGCGAGCGGCAGCACTTTGTGGCGCGAGTGGAAGAGCTGAAAGGGGAGAAAACAAGACTGGCTGAGGTGAACCGGCAAATCGATGCTGATATTGCATCCGCAGAAGCGCAGATCGAGGAAAGCCGGGAAGCCATCCAGAAGGTCGAAGAGCGGCAGAAGGAGTTCTCCGGTGAGCTTGATGGTCTTCGTACCCGGCACTCCGATACTGCCAATGCCATCCATGAATCGGAGAAAAAGCTCCTCGAGTTCGATTCCGCAAAGGAAAGGATCGCCATCCAGCTCGATGCCCTGCACGGGCGTCAGGCTTCGCTTGCAGCCGAGATCGAATCGCTCCGCGGTGAGGTCGGGGAGGTCACCACCGATCTCTCTCTCTCCGAGATCGAGGACGGCATTGCCGAAGCATCAACAGCGATGCGGAAGATCGGGGCGGTCAACATGCTGGCCATCGAGGAGTACGATCGGGTGGAATCACGGGTGAACGAACGGCAGGAGAAGAAGGAGATCCTCTCCCGGGAGCGGACCACGCTTCTTTCGCGGATCGAGCGGTTCGAGACCATGAAGTTCGAGGCCTTCATGACCGCCTACCGGGCCATCGATGCAAATTTCAGGGGTATTTTCGCCCGCCTCACCAGCGGGAGCGGCAGGCTTATTCTCGAGAACGAGGAGGATCCGTTCAAGGGCGGGCTCTCGTTTGCCGTGCAACCGCGGGACAAGGCGGTCCACCTACTCTCCGCTCTATCCGGCGGGGAGAAGTCGCTCACCACGCTGGCCTTCATCTTCTCCATCCAGCAGCACCTCCCGGCGCCGTTCTATGCATTTGACGAGGTGGATATGTCGCTTGATGGATCCAACGTGGAACGGATCGGCGAGATGATCCGGGATCTCTCCGGGACCTCGCAGTTCATCATCGTCTCCCTCCGCAAGCCGATGATCGAAGGGGCCGACCGGATTCTGGGCGTGACGCTCCTCCCGGACAAGAGCTCGTTCGTGACCGGGGTCAGGGCCGATGTCTGAAGAGCCTGTCGAGATCCTGGTCCAGATGGCCGATCGGGGTGAGATCGATCCATGGAATATCGACATCGTCGAGGTGACCGACCGGTTCCTCTCCGAGCTGGAGCGGAGGAAGGAGCTCGACCTCCGCATCTCGGGCCGGACGCTCTTCTACGCGGCGCTCCTCCTGCGGATGAAGTCCGAGTACCTGGATATGGCGGTCGACGAGGGTGTGCTCGACGAGTTCCTGGAAGACGAGGACGATGGAATCGACCTTTCCGGAGAGTTCCCGGAAGGGGCGGGGGGACCGATCGAGCAACTCGAGCGGGAGATCCGGCGGAGACTTGACCGCAAGAACCTGCGCAAGCGGCCGGTCACCCTCTTCGAGCTGATCCTCGAGCTGAAGAACGCTGAGAAGGAGCAGCGGCGTCGACAGCGGTTCCGCGATCCCTTTTCCATGGGCCTGATGGACGTGGAGGAAGTGGTGGGTATTGCCCACGAGGAGAACTACCGAGAGGCCGCAGAAACGGTGCTCTCTCAGTGCGAGGCAGCGATTTCTGCCGAAGGGGTGATGACCCTCCACGAGCTTGCCAGGCTTCTTGGCAGGGGGATCCTCGATGTCTACATTCCGCTCCTCTACCTGATGTTCGAGGGGAAGCTCTCGCTCTGGCAAGAGGAGTTCTTCGGAGAGATCCTGGTCCAGTCCTGCCGCGCAGGCGAGTAACCCCTCAACCGGAGCCCTGGTAGCGCTAACGGAGTGCAGAATCCTGGTCCTTTTTTAACAAATGATGATAGGTGATGGAGTTTATGTCTCGTAGTGGTGTTGGTTATTTGGATCAGTTTTTATAGTGGTGGGATCCAAATGATATGGTTCGCCTGCACTGGTTCAGCGTGTCTGTTCCGCTGGCGATGGCAAGATATCACCGCTCACGCCCACCAGGGAAGGGCGATGGATTGATATATGATTGAGGACAATAATTAAGTCCTCATATTGCGATGATGAATCGGACGCTGCTGCGAGGAAATGTCTGGTTCTGATGCCGGAAGATCCCACTATAAGGCCGGACTCACAGCGGCCGTGTGATCGTGCCCGGCAGACAGGTTCTGATCGTTCAGGGCTGTCATACCATCCCGTTTCCTCGGAATGGTTAAATACCAACAATGCGAACAACATACCCTCTGTGATGGAGAACCAACCACCCCGGTAGGCCGGAATTGGTTCTGACGTTGGTACTGGCAATGCGGAAATCTGCAATGGTAACCGCTAATTCCTCGAAATTTCATCCGATAGTGTGCATTACTTGAGAATTCTGGTTGATCCTGCCAGAGGCCACTGCTATCGGGGTTCGATTAAGCCATGCGAGTCGAGAGGTGCAAGACCTCGGCGCACTGCTCAGTAACACGTGGATAACCTACCCTGAGGAGGGGGATAACCCCGGAAAACTGGGGATAATACCCCATAGACCAGAAGTGCTGGAATGCTCTCTGGTCCAAAGGTCCGCCGCCTCAGGATGGGTCTGCGGCCGATTAGGTAGTTGTTGGGGTAATGGCCCAACAAGCCATTGATCGGTACGGGTTGTGGGAGCAAGAGCCCGGAGATGGATTCTGAGACACGAATCCAGGCCCTACGGGGCGCAGCAGGCGCGAAAACTTTACAATGCGAGAAATCGTGATAAGGGAACCCCGAGTGCCCGTAAATTCGGGCTGTCCATCAGTGTAAATAACTGGTGAAGAAAGGGCCGGGCAAGACCGGTGCCAGCCGCCGCGGTAATACCGGCGGCTCGAGTGGTGGCCGCTATTACTGGGCTTAAAGCGTCCGTAGCTGGGTTGTTAAGTCTCCTGGGAAATCTACCGGCTCAACCGATGGGCGTTCAGGAGATACTGGCAACCTAGGGACCGGGAGAGGTGAGGGGTACTCCAGGGGTAGGAGTGAAATCCTGTAATCCTTGGGGGACCACCTGTGGCGAAGGCGTCTCACCAGAACGGCTCCGACAGTGAGGGACGAAAGCTGGGGGAGCAAACCGGATTAGATACCCGGGTAGTCCCAGCCGTAAACGATGCGCGTTAGGTGTGTCGGTGACCACGAGTCACCGAGGTGCCGAAGGGAAACCGTGAAACGTGCCGCCTGGGAAGTACGGTCGCAAGGCTGAAACTTAAAGGAATTGGCGGGGGAGCACCACAACGGGTGGAGCCTGCGGTTTAATCGGACTCAACGCCGGGAAGCTCACCGGATAAGACAGCTGGATGATAGCCGGGCTGAAGACTCTGCTTGACTAGCTGAGAGGAGGTGCATGGCCGTCGTCAGTTCGTACTGTGAAGCATCCTGTTAAGTCAGGCAACGAGCGAGACCCACGCCAACAGTTGCCAGCATGTCCTCCGGGATGGTGGGGACACTGTTGGGACCGCCTCTGCTAAAGAGGAGGAAGGAATGGGCAACGGTAGGTCAGCATGCCCCGAATTATCCGGGCTACACGCGGGCTACAATGGTCAGGACAATGGGTATCGACACCGAAAGGTGAAGGCAATCTCCTAAACCTGTCCTTAGTTCGGATTGTGGGCTGCAACTCGCCCACATGAAGCTGGAATCCGTAGTAATCGCGTCTCAAAATGGCGCGGTGAATATGTCCCTGCTCCTTGCACACACCGCCCGTCAAACCACCCGAGTGAGGTCTTGATGAGGCTGCGGTAGTCGCCGCGGTCGAATCTGGGTTTCGCAAGGGGGGTTAAGTCGTAACAAGGTAGCCGTAGGGGAATCTGCGGCTGGATCACCTCCTAATGACAAATTTCAGGATGCGGTTACCATGCAGACTGCACAATTGCCGGTGTCAGCAAGGACAGAGGGCTCATAGCTCAGCTGGAAGAGCGCCGCCTTTGCAAGGCGGAGGCCCTGGGTTCAAATCCCAGTGAGTCCACTTTCGATGCACCTGGAGATGTGAGTCACCAGGGAAGGGCTGAGAGTCAAGCCAATGACTCAAAGAGGCCGTGTAGAGGTTTGCACTCAGGACGTTAAATGGGTTTGACGGAGCACTGGGCTTTAACCTGTCAGTGGATGGCTCGGTTCGAGTGCCGAAGAAGGACGTGCCAAGCTGCGATAAGCTCCGGGTAGACGCAAGGAATCTATGATCCGGAGATCTCCGAATGGGACATCTCAGCACTTCGGTGTTGATCCGTTGAGGATCGGGAACGCCCCGAATTGAAACATCTTAGTAGGGGCAGGAAAAGAAATCAAATCGAGATGTCGTTAGTAGAGGCGATCGAACACGACACAGTTCAAACCGAATCCCGCAAGGGAGATGTGGTGTTGTAAGCCCACCGAACGATACCTGAAGGTCAAGCGGAAGTCACCTGGAACGGTTGCACCCCAGAGGGTGATAGTCCCGTACGCGAATGGCCGACAGGGTCAGGTGGTGTCTTGAGTACCGCGGGTTGGAATTCTCGCGGGAATCCGGGGGACATCAACCTCCAAAGCTAAATACAACTCGAAACCGATAGCGAAATAGTAGCGTGAGCGAAAGCTGAAAAGTAACCCTGGAAAGGTGGTTAAAAGCGCCTGAAATTGACAGGTGATGGCGAGTTACGGCATGAAAGGATCTTCCCCGCGAAGGAACCCGTCGCGAGGCGGTAGTACGGGCGAGGGTTGCCGATGTCGTAACGTACGTTTTGAAGAACGGGCCAGAGAGTTTATTCTGTTGGCAAGGTTAACCGCAAGGGGAGCCAAAGGGAAACCAACAAGTCCGTAGCGCAAGCGTGGGACGACGTATTAAAAGTGCGTGGAGTCAGCAGGATAAGACCCGAAGCCTGGTGATCTATGCGTGGGCAGGCTGAAGCGTGTCGAAAGGCGCGTGGAGGGCCGCAAGCGGTTTTGATATGCAAATCATTCGCGTGACCTGCGTATAGGAGTGAAAGATTCATCGAACCAGGCATCAGCTGGTTCCTCCCGAAACATACCGCAGTATGACCTGGCTGGAGATAGATGGTGAGGTAGAGCACTGATTGGGGGAGCTGGGGGCGAAAGCCCTCACCCCCCTGTCAAACTCCAAACTCCCCATCGTCCTAGAAGGCCGGAAGTCCGGGCTACGGGGTAAGCTTGTAGTCCGTAAGGGAGACAACCCAGACCGTGGTTAATGTCCCTCAATGTAGGCTAAGTGTAAACACTGAAAGTGGTCCTAGGTCAAAGACAACTGGGAGGTGAGCTCAGAAGCAGCTATCCTTTAAAAAGTGCGTAACAGCTTACCAGTCAAGATTTAGGGCGCTGAAAATGGACGGGGCTAAAGCCTACTACAGAGACCACGGAGCACCGCAAGGTGATCTCGTAGGGAGGCGTGCTGCATGGGTAGAAGCTGGGGCGTGAGGTCCAGTGGACCGTGCAGTATTGAGAATTCTGGCAGTAGTAGAAGCATAGTTGGGTGAGAATCCCAACCGCCGCAGGGGCTAGGTTTCCTCGACAATGTTCGTCAGTCGAGGGTTAGTCGGTCCTAAGATGTACCGTAACCCGAGTACATCGAAAGGGAAACAGGTTAATATTCCTGTACCGTCCGTCTGAAGCGTGAAGCCCTGACGCTTCGGGGTATGTTGAGCGGGGTCGTCGCCCCGTCCAAGCGTATAACTCCGTGGAGTACCGTAATGGTGAGAAACGGATGAAAGCGTGATGGAGAAATTCGACAAATTCCCGGAGCCCATGAAAAGGGAGACGGCGTCCGTACCGAGAACCGACACAGGTGCCCCTCGCTGAAAAGGCGAAGGCGTGTCGGAATAATCGTGTTAAGGGAACTCGGCAAAATGGCCCCGTAACTTCGGGAGAAGGGGTGCCTGCCTGGAGATCAGGCAGGTCGCAGTGACTAGGGAGCTCTAACTGTCTAATAACAACATAGGTGACTGCAACTCGGAAACGACTAGTATAGTCACTGATTCCTGCCCAGTGCGAGTATCTGAATACCCGGTACAACGGGACGAAGGACTCGTAAACGGCGGGGGTAACTATGACCCTCTTAAGGTAGCGTAGTACCTTGTCGCTTAATTGGCGACTTGCATGAATGGATTAATAAGAGCTCTACTGTCCCTAACACGAGTCCGTTGAACCTTTTGTCCTAGTGCAGAGACTAGGGACTCCTATTGGGAAGTGAAGACCCCGTGGAGCTTTACTGCAGCCTGTCGCTGGATTACGGTTTTACATGCGCAGAGTAGATGGGAGGCGTTAATCCGTCCTTTTCGGGGGACGGGGAGTCACCAATGAGACACCATCCTTGTTTTGCTGTAGTCCTAACTCTAACGAGGACACCGGTAGGTAGGCAGTTTGGGTGGGGCGCCACACCCTCGAAAAAATATCAAGGGTGCCCTAAGGTCAACTCATGTGAGTCAGAAACTCACAATAGAGTGAAAGAGCAAAAGTTGGCCTGACGCGATTGTGCACAGCAAGCAATCGCGAGAGGAAACTCGGGTCTAACGAACCAATACGCCCTTTTGATGAGGGCTATTGACGACAGAAAAGCTACCCCGGGGATAACAGAGTCGTCGCCGGCAAGAGCACATATCGACCCGGCGGCTTGCTACCTCGATGTCGGTTCTTTCCATCCTGGCTGTGCAGCAGCAGCCAAGGGTGAGGTTGTTCGCCTATTAAAGGGGATCGTGAGCTGGGTTTAGACCGTCGTGAGACAGGTCGGTTACTATCTAATAGGAGTGTCAGGAGTCTGAGGGTAAGAATGAAATAGTACGAGAGGAACTTTCATTCGGCGCCTCTAGTCGATCGGTTGTCCGACAGGGCAATGCCGAGCAGCCACGCGCCAAGGGATAAAAGCTGAAAGCATCTAAGCTTGAAACCCGGCCTAAAAAGAGACTCCGTTATAGGACACCGGTAAAAGACCGGTTTGATAGACCTGGGATGTAAGCACGAAGGCAACGACGTGTTCAGTCCGCGGGCACTAATGTCCAAACTCCCCAGTACTCTTAGTCAAACCCAGACGAAATTCTGAGTGCAAACCGAGAAATTATATCCTCATCTGTCATACACTTGAAGGTATCTGGCAGAGACATCTCTCTCATCGGTAACATCACCCTTCCCAAAAAGGGAGTGATAGCAATTACGAGAGCGGATATCCCTGTCATCTACACGACCCTTGCCAAGGTGGCGGAGCGGCTACGCGGTTGACTGCAGATCAACTACACTCCGGTTCAAATCCGGACCTTGGCTTTGGGTAATTGCGGCCATAGCAGTCGGGGAACACCTGGACTCATTCCGAACCCAGCAGTTAAGCCGACTCACGTGGTATGCTGTACTGAGGTACGCGAGTCCCCGGGAACCATACCTCGCTGCAATTACCCTTTCTTGCAATGATAATTGGTGTTGTTTTTATTACTTTTAACTAGGTATGCTGTGTTTTACAATTTCAAAATCGGGCTTACTTTACCAGGATAAACGTGAATTAGCCCATATACAGCCATCGAGACCGCCATATTGTAGCAATTGAACTTCACCATTCCTTCACGGGAAGAGGTAGTGGCTGATTCGCCGAATATTCGTTTCACAGCGGAAAAACACTCCCTCGCTCTTCCATCTATTCCCGTATCCTGCCTTGTCTACCCATTCTCGATAGCCTCCGCTCTTCACACGCTTGCCGACACAATTAGCGCGATAGTGTGATCCGGTGGATCTTGTGGCAGCGTTCTCCCGTGTTTTGGCTCCTGATTTGATTCCTCGTAGACAAGGGACCTGGTCAAATCCTCCATCACCTGGAACCTGGCAGATAGGATGTGCGTTACCTCCATTGCCTGATCAATGAAATCAAAAGAGAGGTAAAACTCGGCCTAGCTTCACGAGTCGCTCGTTATATACGGTACAAAGCAAGAATAGCTACATGCGGTCGTCCCCATCGCTCTTTCTTTGTCGCGATAGAATGGTGGGAATTTCGTGATCTTCAGATTTTCTGTATTTTGGTAATCTTTAGCCAGATTTATTCAACACAGCAGGAAGGTGTGAAAATTATTATGCATGAAACGAGATCTGCGGAAAACAGAATAACCATATAGCTCTTACGGGAACCTTTGAACCGAGCGTTTCTGTGCACTGATTCTATGGTAATGCTCTTCGAGGTAATCAGTAATCACGTTCCAATCGTATCCCTGTGCTTTCTGGCGGCAAATGGCAGAGCGTCTTGATGTATCGGCCAGGACTTCATGTATTTTAATTGCCATGTCTTTTGAATCAAGCCGGGACAATGCCCCGCATCCATGACCTGCAAAGACCGCACTCGCATTCTGAGGATGGTCGATGGTTACAACAGGAAGACCACAGGCTAGTGCTTCAAGAGCCGCAATTCCGAAACCTTCACGGGTTGACGGCAGTACAAATACTTTCGATGATTTCATATGGGCATTTATATCCTCGGGTGAGGGCAGGAACCCGGTAAATACAACATTATCATTCAATCCCCACATTTCAGTCATCAATTTAAGATTGTGACGCTCCGGTCCGTCTCCAATAATCATGCATGTAATATCAGGATGTGTCTCTTTGAGAATAACGATTGATTCAAGCAAGATATCGATATGTTTCTCTTTTATGAGCCGACCAGCAAAAATAAGATCGGAAGATTGATCGGATGGGATGATTGCATCAATTGCTTCCAGATCAATACCATTCGGGATAATTTTTATTTCTTTGTCTCTCACCAGCTTCTGGAGACCTTCTTTTGTGAGCTCTGAAACTGCTACCGCATGGGAAGAGTTATGCGCAACGACACGTTCAAGGAATTTCCCGGCACAACCAGGAAATCCGATATAGTCGTACCAATAGCCATTCCAAACTTCATGCCAGGTGATTATGAGGGGAGATCCTGTTATGCGATTGGAAAGCACCGCACTCAGCGCAGAGAAAAACGGGAACTGTTGGCAATCAATCACGTCGAAATCTTCCTTCACCAGTGGCAGGAATACGGATAACCCAAAAATGATGGCCTGGGAGTATGTTCTTCTCCCTCTCCGGTACAGTGACCGGGGACTGCAAGTCCCATGAAGGGTGACACCACCTTTCTTGAGGATCTTCTCTTCGCCCCATACACGCATACCATAAATGTGGACGTCATGGCCTCGTTTGGCGAGCCTCTGAGAGATTTCCCATACTCTCCTCTCAACCCCTCCGGTAATATATGGGTAGACAGCATCGTAGACATAAGCGATGCGCATAGTCCCTCAGTCAGAGAAAGGTTCCCTGTTCAGACACATCATACTGATAAGTACCGCGATGAAGACAATCTCAACGCCAACCGTGACCAGTGCCAGGGACAACGTTGCATTGGTAATTTCATTGAGGGCACCAAATCCTGATATGATCCATTCATAGAGAATATAGCCGCCAAGGCATACTCCTGCAATAATGAACACTGATCCCATTATCAAAAATTTTTCGAGGTTCTGATAGTTCAATAAAATATCTTCTGTCAGGCCTTCTTTTCCATACCCATGCAAGCTCGAATATATTTTGATGACAATGCCGAAAAAGAACAGCTGAATGCCCCCCATCATGAGCATTGTTCCAAGAATGAACGAATGGGTTCGTGCAGAGGGGTCACCCGAAGGATCATGGAATGCTCCCATCAGAATAAGCCCAAAGATCACAGAGAGCATTCCGGGAACAGCAAGAAAGGGAATTGGTTTCAAGAGGAGGAAAAATCGAAGATGACGCCATCCATCGGAAAAGCTTGCAAGCTTGGATGGCGCTATTCTCGGGTAATAGGTTATCGGGACCTCGGAGATTTTTAACCCTTCCCGGGACGCATTTATGAGCATCTCCGAGGCGAATTCCATCCCGCAACTTTGGAGATGAAGACTTTCCAAAGCATCGGAACGAATCGCCCTGAACCCACTATGGGTATCTGTGAAATTGGTATGAAAGATCTTGTTGAGGACAAATGTGAGAAATGGATTCCCAATGTACCGGTGGAGAGGGGTCATTGCCCCTTTCGTTATTGTTCCCCTGAACCGCGATCCCACCACCAAGTCGAAACCTTTTTCCATTTCATGAATAAGGAGCGGGATCTCGTTGAAATCATAGGTATTGTCAGCGTCACCAATGACGATATACCGCCCCCTGACATGCGTAAAAGCTTCCATGTATGCACATCCATATCCTCGTGATTTTGGATGGACGACCCTTGCTCCGAGAGATCGGGCTATTTCCGGGGTTTTATCGGTTGAGGAATCTGTAACAATTATTTCTCCGTTTATCCCTTGATTTTTGAAAACATTCTGTATTTTCCTAATGCAGGTCTCAATGGTCTGTTCTTCGTTCAAGGTCGGTAATATGACACTTAATTCGATTGGTTTTCCTGTAAATTCAGAAATCAAATACCTTCACCCGGGAATTATGTGGAGTCTTATTGTTTGAGTATTAATTTGTGGTTATTAGAATAAACCCCTACCGCATCTGAAATGAACTGGTTTTACGGGATGAGATGGAAGATCGAAGGGGTGTTTTCTGCCGTGAAACGAACATTTGGTGGATCGTTAACCGCCTCTTTTCGTGAAGGAATGAAGCGTGAAGGAATGGTGAAGTTCAATTGCTACAATGTGCTGGTCCCGATGGCTGTATAGGGACAAATTCAGGTTTGTTCTGGTAAAATAATGCCGATTTGAAATTGTACGACACCACAAGGATATCAGAATTATTTTATACTGTGTTCACGTACCTTGTAGACGCAATTTCTATCCGTTGCGGGCTCGTGGTCTAGCTGGTTATGACGTCGCCTTGACATGGCGGAGGTCAGGAGTTCGAATCTCCTCGAGCCCATCCCTGTTTTTCCGTTATGGAAGAGGTGAAACGGCACGGTTTAACACTTGCGCCTGGGAACAAATCCATCTTGGCACCGGGGGCATATTTGGTATGCCAATCTTCAAATTCGAGACTTTCTTCTCCTCTTCGTGAAGTGTTATGAGGAAATATACGAGAAAGAAGAGTGCGGCCGGAAAAAGAAACGCACCAAGGGATCCCAAGTGGATTGCAAGTCCGGTGGCCAGAGGGTAGAGTGACAGTATCAGTCCTTTCGATCCGGGAAAAGGTATAGAAAGGATGATTTCTAATGCATCACCATGGGGCGGATAATCGAAGACCCTGCACTCCGCAACAAAACCCTGGTATTCAGGGACCGGACTGATGCAGGTGTCAGACTCGCGAAATTTACCCGCGAGCATCTCAGGCTTGATACACCCATGGTGTGTGCCATCCCGGCAGGGGGCATCCCGGTCGGGCTGGAGCTGGCCCGGGTATTTCATACCGATCTGGTGCCCGCGGTGGTACGGAAGCTGAAGATCCCCTGGAACCCTGAAGCGGGGTTTGGAGCCATGACCTGGGACGGACGGATCTTCCTGAACCAGCCGCTGGCAAGCCAGCTCCGCCTTTCCCCCGAAGAGATCAGGTTGGCTAAGGAACAGACACAGGAAGTTATCAGGCAGCGAATGGAACTTTTTGCAAGAGGGCAGCCCCCTCCGTCATTTCGCCACCGGACTGTCGTCCTGACCGATGACGGTCTCGCGTCGGGTTACACCATGCTTGCAGCAATCGAAGCGGTCATTTCCGATGAGCCCGATCGGATTGTAGTTGCGGTGCCGACAGGATCAAGGGGGGCAGCCGCTCTCGTCGCAGAAAAATCTGAATCGGTCGTCTGCATGAACCTGAAGGATAGGTATCCCTTTGCCGTGGCTGATGCTTACCGGAACTGGCACGATCTTTCAGATGAGGAAGTTCTCGAGTACCTTGATCTTAGCGGAAGAAATCCGCAAAGGCTGACTCCACGATCCGATGATTTCCCGGCTTAGGACCTGGCGGGTGCACTCATCGATTCATTTTTTTCCAGTTAAATCATACCCCTCTCCTGATACGCCCGATCAGCTGGACCGACTGGACTATCCCTGTACTTTTATGAGGGGAACATCCGGGGATTGGGTTCGTGGCTTCAATACAGAGAGGTGGCAGGAATGATCTTTAAGGATAAAAAGAACAGATACGTGATCGAACTCCCTGATGGATGGCAGGAGCGGAGGGGGCGGTTTGGGACACTCTCACACCACAGCGTTTTTTTCGGCCTCATCGGTGACAAGCACTACTTCGAATCCGCGGACGGCCTATCACGGCTCACCGTTTCTGCCGGAGCAAATATCTGGCCAAGCACCATCATCAGGAAAGCTGTGGTATGTGATTTCCTGGTATTCAACGTATTTCTTGAACTTATGGAGACCGACATCAAGGAAATTGAGGGATTCTGCCTTGGGGGCGAGGCAAACACTGTGTATTACCGCTACAAGAGTCCCCACGGCAGTGGACGTTTCATCTCGGCGGTGAGGAAGGGTCGCGAATATACAATCAGGACATCGTTGACCGGTATTGACGACATCATGAGAAGAGAAGCCGAAATCGAGAGGGTTATCGCGTCGTTCAGGTTTATCTAAGTGTGCCAGAGGATCTTCCCGGCCTTTGATCATTTTTTCAGGATTTTCCACACTACCGTGAGCACAGCGATGGCTAGAAATGCCATACCGGTCCACCAGAGGTCGAAGGTCAGGAAAAAGACAATGGCTGCAACGAGCGCAGCAGGAAGGAGCATCCAGATCAACCTGACAATGAACAGGACGATCGCTATCCCGATGATAACCAGGGCAAGGAATCCGATGAATGCTATGATATCCATAGGGGAGCCACATTTATTCCCCTCTTCCTCAGTACCAATAAGGTTTTGCATCCGGGGATTCTTCCGGGGTGTCAGCATTCTTAACCAACCGTGATACTGGAATACAGGTGACAGAAACCACCATCTTCTGGATAAAACGTTCATACCTCGAAGGGTCACTCACATTGCGTTGCCGGAGCGCATAGGTTCAAGACCATGGAATGCCATGGAATCTGTGCCGTGACACCCCATCCTTTCATTCCTGATGAATCGGTGCTCATGCGCTGGATGGCGCTCGAGATGGGAAAAGTCAACGATGGCGTCGTAGCTCAACGCCGGAGACTTTCCGAACTTTTATCAGAAGAACACCCCTCAGCTGTGACCCGGAACGGTACGGAATTCACCTTTAATCTTGGGATTATCAGGAAACTGGGAGAAAACCTTCCTCACCGGCTCCATCCTCTGTTGAGACTTCCAATCATCTTCTTCTTTGATTCGACCGTGCCTGACAGCTGCCTGCTCACCGATGAAGTAGCATTAGAAGCGCTCCAGATCCTCGGGGAACTCTCCCGGTTTCGGGAATTTGACGGAGGAAAGCTCTGGGTTGGTCGTGCCATCGTGTTTGCAATCATGCAGAGATATCCAACTGCAGTTCAGATCATGATGAATTAATACAGGAAGATCCCCATTCGAAGTGGTGAAAAGAGTTGAGGGACAGGCCACATATTGCATTCCTTTGAGCAGTTCTGGTGGAATGCATCCGGATCATCATAACCTTTAAACGATTGTTTCACAATATATTGTCATTAAAATTCCAGCCAACGGTTTTCTGGTTCAGGTAATCTTCACTGCCAAGATTATAGGTAATCTGGTGGTTTCAGGAAGAAGGGGTGGCTGGTTAAAAACACCAGGCGATGAGAACGACTATAACGAAGCACCACGGCAAGCACCATATGGCAGTCGACCACTACACCCGGATAATGGGGGACATTCAGGCACTTTTCCGCTCGCGCCTTCAGATCCAGATCCTCCTCGCTCTTTCTGATGGAAACAAGACCCTAGCCCAGCTCCGCGAGATTACTGGGAGTTCCTCACAGGCCCTCATCCCGAAGATACGGAAGCTTGAAGCGAACAACTATATCGCAATATCGGAGTACGAATACCACTTAACCCCGGTGGGAAAAATCCTGGCCCTGAAGATCCAGGACATCATCCTCTTCAAATCGGTTACCCGGAAGCACAAGGATTTCTGGGATCAGCACCGGGTTGATGCGATCCCGGAACCATTTCTGCAAGATCTTGGAGAACTCTATCAAACCGAGATCGTTTCTGATACGAATGTAGACATTTTCAATGTCTATTTTAACTTCCTCAAGGTACTCAATGAGGCTGAACGGGTCTGCATAGTCTCCCCTATCTCCAGCCCTGCTCATACCGAAGCGGTAGCAAAACGTGCGATGGAAGGGGCGACAATAGATCTTCTTGTGGGTAAAGAACTCATCGAACAGTTCTCCCGACCGTCTTATGCCGAAAAGATATCCGAGGTGGTCGGAACCGGGAGGGGGAAAATCTTTATACTGGATCCCATGCCGAAACTGGGGTTGACTGTGACTGACAAGGCAATCTCCCTCGGCCTGTATAAGCTCGACGGGATCACCTATGATTCGACATCTGACCTCTTCTCAAGAGAAGAACGGGCGGTCAGGTGGGGCCAGCGGCTCTTTGATTACTACCGGAAACAAGCGACCGAATTAATATTGTAAGATGCGATTAATATTTGTCAAATCCATTCTCTTTATCAAATCAAAGGCATTAGTGCCGGGCAAACTATTATATTTCCATCAATTTCATTTTCTTTTTGTAGACAGTTCCCGGTTCTGAGGCGAAGAGAGGCGGAGTGGAGCATAAGATCATTAATTGATCTGATGAATATTCACTAGTTGGTTGGATCTTAGTCACTTTGTTTAATTTTAATCATGGGAATGTATGTTAATTTCAGGCAAGACAAATAATTCATGTCTGAATACTGGTATCCGCATGACTGGTTTACATTGAATCTCGTTGTTGTGTTCGATTACCTCGTGTATAGCTCGCTTTATCTCTCGTTTGCCGCCGGGTTCATGGCATATATTTCCAGTGTTCTCCATGAAGTATCATTCAATCCTGCTGTTTTCGTTCTCGGCATGCTGATAACCTACTCGGTATACAATCTGAACCGGAAGACCGATGAGAGCGAAGACGCCATCAATCATTCGAAACGATACGGATTCACCAAAAAATATGAAAGACTCCTTTTCTCTACGGCAATAGGGGCATATATCCTTGCGCTCGCCATTTCCTGGCTCTACGGTCCCGCTGTTGTGGTGATATCGGCCATCCCCCTGATCAGCGGGGTGGTTTATAGCGCCCCGGTATTTCCCCGGGGATTTCCGTACCGCCGCTTGAAAGAGATCCCGGTCGCAAAGAGTCTCATCGTTGCTGTAGCCTGGGCCCTCCCGCCTACCCTCCTTCCTGTATACATAGCTGGGGCGTTTCCGGACACGATTACCCTGGCCGCAATCCTATTCTTTTTTTCCCTGGTCTTTATCAATACCGTGCTCTTCGACATGCGGGATGTTGAAGGAGATCGGCTCACAGGGGTAAGGACCATCCCGGTCTGCATCGGGATAGCTGCCACAACGCTGCTGCTGAAGATGGTCAATATTATCTTCGGGGTAACAGTAGTGCTCCTGTTATGGAACAAGATTCCGCTGGCTTACATCATGCTTATCGTAATGGGAATTTTCTATGCCCACTGGTATATCCGCAACTACCGGAAGATCAGTGAGAGCAACCTCCTATGCGACCTGATCGCAGATGGCCAGTTCATTGCCCTGGGCCTGTTGATGGTGGTCATAGTGGCAGTATCAGCATCATTCAATCCAGCAGGTATCGCCGCCGCGATATGATGCGCGATACAGGCCGCGGTTGGTGTTGTGAGAAATACCCTCCATCTCTTCCAAACCAAACTTCTTTCATGAAACCGGCATATCAACCAATACCCTAACTTCCCGGGCCGGGTCTCCCTCTCATCATTCCCTTCCTATTGCACCTCTGGTCTGCTTGGCATTCATCGCGGTTTGGAAACGGTAACCATCATTTTACAACAGGCATATGGGGGCCGAACATCCGGAGGAAAAGAGCAGCAGTAACGCCAGGCCAGCCAGGAGCATGAGCTTCATCAGGGGTATCCTTGTCCTTAAGGTACGTATGGTCATCCCGGCACCATGAATCGGGTAAGGGTGTTCGGTAGGCATGACCCGCAGGATTATGAATCTTCGGATGCCATTCCTATACACAAAGATACCTCTGAAAAACCGGCGTTCCCTCTGTTATGCATCGTCAACTTATCCTCGTTATTCACGGCCCCGAACCCTTTGACTCCGGAGAGGCCGCTTTTCTCATCGAACAGCTGGCTCCCTCCCGCATTATCGTAGCCGGGGTGATGGCCCGGACCGCTGCAGAAGAGTCAGGGATCCCCTGCGAGCTGGCCGGTCTTCCCCCGAGCATGGTAATCCGCGATCTCCCTCTCGAAACGGTCCTCGCCAACCACGGCAAGACACCGGATTCGGGCAGGATATTTGGGGAGATAGTTGCCTCACGCCTCGCCCCTCGCGGTATCCTCCATCTTGAAGCCTCGAGCAGGACCCTCTTTCTCTGGAACCGGGAGCCTGATACGCTGGCACAGGAAACCGCGGAGAGAACCGGTTATATGATTGAAGAGGTCAGAACTCCTCCACTTGGGGATACATCACAGCGGATCATCCGGGGATGTCTTCCTGGCGAGGCAGTCTTTGTAAACGGGATCGTAATCGGGCAGGCCACCGGTCCGGAGGTGGTGATCCGGAAAGAAGGTAGGAGTATTATCCCGGTCTCCGGTATGCATGCCAAGGATCACGGGCTGGAGAAGCTCGCAGATCAGCCGTTCATCGACCTCTCACGGGTATGGTGCAAAAGCGGATTGGTCCGGACCGCTCTTCCACGGGCAGGTGAACCCCGGACCGGCCCGGGCCGAGTGCTCTTCATCGACCACTGCGGGCACCGGCTCTATGATGTGATCACTCCTGAAACCAGGGGGATTGTCTGTGTAGGGGATGACACGACTGCCGTCTGTGGTCATATCGCTGCCCACCTTGGCATCCCGGTCCTGGGCATCGTTGACGGCGACGCAGATGGCATCGTGCCGTCTTCATTTGCCCCGGGAACGGTCATCGCCCGTGCCGTGCGGGAACGGGACGATGATATCGGCAGGGAAATCCAGGGAATGATACCGGGGAAGATGGTTGCCTGGGATGACGTTGTGGAAAATCTCATCGGGTATCTCGGAGAACGGGTGGAGATAATCCGCTCCGGGAGGTAAAGCCGTCAGTTCGTGCAGCCTTCCGGAGGAAACCGTATGTATCCCGAATGGGACTGCTCATCGGGACCTGTCAGAAACGGACCTTTCCTTTAGAATCAGGCTTCCTGGGAACGAACCCCCCCCTGGTGCGTGTACCGTTCCCTGATGCCGTCAACGGTTTCGATCTCATCGATGGACTTGTCGTCCCGCAGCCTGATGAAACGCGGGAACCGAAGCGCAAAACCACTCTCGTAGTTTGGACTCTTCTGGATCTCGGAGTAACCAACTTCGACCACCATCCCGGGCTCGAACCGGACCTCTTTTCCCTGCTGGCTTATTACCCTGTCTTTCAGTAGGACATAGATCTCCTGGAGCTGCTCATCGGAAAACCCGGTTGCCACCCTCGAGAGTGGGACAAGCTCGCCCTGATCCTGGCAGGCGAGAAGGAATGAACCAAAGACATGTGCCCGTTTCCCCTCGCCCCAGTCGGCACCAATGACTGCCAGGTCGAGGGTATCAACGTCCGGCTTGATCTTGATCCAGTTCTTCCCCCGCACTCCCGGGGTGTAAGGCGACCCCGGCACTTTCAACATTAACCCTTCGTGTCCGGCGGCGAGCGCATCGCGATACATCCGATCTATCTCCTCCGTATCGTCGCTCACGATCTGGGGGGCCAGGTGCGCGTTTAATACGCCCACGAGCTTTCTCCTTCGCTCAAATAGAGGGAGATCGATCAAGGTCTCCCCGTCCAGGAAGAGGATATCGAAGACGTATGGGACCATTTGGATCTCCTCCCGGATCGAATCGATCCCATACTTTCTCCGGAATCTCCGGAGGACGGTCTGGAACGGCATCGGCTTTCCGTCCGAAGTGGCGATGACCTCGCCATCCAGGATGACGTCATGCGTGGTGGCGGCCATCAGAACCTCGGTGACGTCTGGAAGGGCAGCGGTCACGTCTTCCAGCTTCCGCGAGTACATCCTGCAGCGGTTCCCTGCTTTGTGGAACTGGAACCTGCTCCCATCATACTTGTACTCGGCGGCCATCGCACCGTTATCGGCAACCGCTCCGGTGACGGTACCCTGCTGGGCAAGCATCATCCGTACCGGGCGGAACGGTTCGATCCTGACATCACGAAGGCGATCGCTGCCCTGCCGGGCCAGGAGGGCAACCTTCCCGAGGTCGTTTTCCGCCTGGAAGGCGTGTTCAACGAGAGCGGGATCAACTGAGAAGGCCCTGGCGATTGCTTCCCTGACGTTTCCCTCACCGACCCCGATCCGGAGATCCTCGAGCATGATCCGGGAGAGATACCTCCCTTCGAGTGGCCTGGAATTTGTGAACAGACGCCTGACCAGGAGGAGCTTCTCACGCTGCGACTTCTTTCCCTCCGAAGCAGCGATGGATGTGAGGTCCCGATACACGTCAGTGATGGTCAGGTCTTCGGGAAAGAATGAGGTTTGCTCTTTTTGGGCGAGGAGCTCCTCGACCGCCCGTCCCACGTCCCCGGTGCGGTTGATGACCCGGACCACATCGTCCCGTTGAATGCCAGCCACGTACGCGATGCCTTCATACAGGAGGTTCGGACCAATTCCGAGCTTTGCCGGGCTCCAGTCGGGGAAGATCCTTCCCATCACGAACCGGATGAAGATCGGTAATTCATCATCGGGAAGACCGGGGAGGACCCGGCTGATAATATCGATCATCTCCAACCTCCCGGAAGTTCCTTCCAGCTGCTCGCAGATCCGGGCGAATTCGATGAAATCCATACACAGCCCCCGTTTCGAGAACAGCATTGGCGGGGTCAGGGAATAAGAGTTCCCATCGGAGGACAATTAGAGCCGGATCCGCTGTGGCCATCCGGGATCGGTGCCTGGGTTAGAGGCAACTGCGATATCGAGGTCGCCGGCAAACAGTCCTACCGCTTCTCTTGCACTGGCAAGGGCTTTTTCCGGTGTGTTGTTCACTTCCGACAGGTGGGCAAGCATGATGCGGGCGACACTGGTGCAGCAGCTGCGGATGAAGGCCGCTGCATCCGGATTCGACAGGTGACCCCGTCGGGACCGGATCCGCCGCTTCAGCATATCAGGGTAGGGGCCGGTTCGGAGCATCTCGGGACAATGGTTGCTCTCGAGCACCAGCATGTTGCACCCAGAGAGCCACTCCTCCATCTCCCTGGTGATTACTCCAGTATCAGTGCAACAGCCGAGCACCGCGCCGTTGCCCGAGATCCTGAAACCGCAGGGTTCCCGGGCGTCGTGGGAAACCGGGAAGGCTTCGATACAAAAGCTGCCAATCTCAAACCGTTTCTGCCACCTGCACCGGACCAGGTCGATAGAAATGGCCCCTGTCCCCCGGCACCTGATGATCTCGCGGAGGGTCCCCCCGGTAGCGTAGATCGGGACATTCAGGTATCGGGCCAGGGCATAGGCTCCACGGATATGATCGATATGTTCGTGGGTGACCAAGATCCCTCTGATATTCTCTTCCGACCCCCCTGCCTCCCGGAGCCGGAAGAGGATCTCCCGCTTCGAGAGCCCGGCATCTACGAGGAGTGCATCGTCACCGCATTCAACATAGAGGCAGTTGCCACTGCTCCCGCTCGCCAGTGCACTGCACCGCATCTGTACCGTCTTTTGGGTTGAAGGGAGATAGTTCTGACGGAAGATGCCTTAAAGTGGTTCGTGATCCTGGATGCATTTGAAATGTATAACAGAATTATTTGGGGTATGGGGTATTTTTTTGAGAATGTGTGATGCAGGGTGAACGATGCCTCATGGAGAGAGAAAAAAAAAGATCAATAAAGGTTAGATTTACCTGAATATATCGAAGATCTGGTCGCTCCCGGTCGCAGCGAGCCGGTCCCGCTCTTCCCGCTCCTCGACAAGGGCAAGTAGTGGCAAGGACATGTCGATTCCCGGGACATGGCCGAACATCTTCTCGAGCTCGACCTGCTGGGCATGCATGAATAGGGAGTTGGGGATCTCCATGGGGCAGTTCTCCTCGCATTGACCACAGTTGACACAGGAATCAGCGATATGGGCAAACCGGATCAGGTGGAACATGAAATTGACCGGCAGGGTACCAGGTTCGACAAGGTACGGTTTCTTGGTGCTGCACTCGACACAGTAGCAGATGGGACACTGCTCGATACAGGCATAGCACTTGATACAGCGGGAGGTATCTGCAACGATCTTTTTCAGCCGTGCCTGCCCGGTCCCGAGTTCCTCGAAATCATGTTTCCTCCACTTGTCGGCGAGCTTATACATGGCTCCCTCTACCTTTGCGCGGATCTCGACTCCTTTCGGGATGGGAGCTTCGGTCTTAATCATGCCGGCATCGGTGGCCGCCTTGAGCAGGTTTGCGCCCTTCTCGCTGCAGACCTCGATGAAAGTGGCCTTTCCAGCCTTCTCCCCGATAACCCCCCAGTTCCCGCAGGCGAGGTCTGCCTGGCGGGTCACCTTGAGCTTGCACCGACGGCAATTCGTCCGGCGGCCGTAGCCCTGTTCTTCGAGTTCATCTATGGAGATGCCCTTGTGACCGCCCTCATACTCGATGATGAACTGGCCTTTGTCGATCTCTTCCTTGTGGACTTTGTCGGGGTCGACACCGAACTTCTCGGCAATCATCTTGCGGGCAACGATTGGACTGACCGACCCTCCGCAGTTCACCCCGATCATCAGGATGTTATCGAGGTTGACCTGCTGCCGTTTCGCCAGCTCATAGAGGCCCATCATATCGCAGCCCTTCACGGTCATGGCGATCCGGTAATTATTGGCCCCGTCGAGATATTTCTTCACGTATTTCGAGAGTAGCATGGTTCCACAGTGGAGGGACCCAGCGGTCTGGTCAAGCTCCTTGGGATCGGTGATGACGGCAGGGACCGCATCGTAAAGGTCGGCTCCTTTCTTCACCGCAAGGACCGCATCGACAGCCTTGCTTTCCAGGGCAAATTTAAGCAGCTGAGTGACGGCACCACCGCATTCTGCCCTCTTGGCCATCTCAGCATCGGTGGTCCAGGCATAGAACATGTCGCCTTTCTTCACCATCTCAATTACCTCCCGCGATCTTTTCCACTTTCACGGCACAATGCTTGAGCTCCGGCATCTTTGACATCGGATCAAGGGCAGTATTGGTGAGGTTGTTCGCTCCATCGGGAAAGTGCATTGCCATATAGAGCACTCCCGGGGCCACTTCATCGGTCACCCGGGCGATCGGCGTGGTCTCTCCCCTGCGACTCTGCAACTTGATTCGTTCTCCGTTGGCGATTTTGAGTCTCCCGGCATCATCGGTGTTGATCTGTACGAATGCTTCTGGCACTTCGTAGTTCAATATGGCCGCCCGACCGGTCTGGGTCCTGGTGTGGTAGTGGAAGATCAGGCGCCCGGTCATCAAGGTGAACGGGTATTCCGCATCGGCAACCTCCGCTGGCGGGCGGTATTCGATCCCAAAGAAAGTGCCAAGGCCGTCGGCCGAAGAGAACTTTTCACGGTGCAGGATGGGAGTGCCTGGGTGGTCTTCGGTCGGGCAGGGCCAGTGCACGGACTCTGGTCTGTCGATTCTGATGTTCGTGGCCCCGAACATAGACGGTGTAACCTTGCGCATGTCGTCCCAGATCTCCTGGGGTGACTTGAAATCGAAGCCCTTGAGCCCGAGCTTCTTTGCCAGCAGGACGAAGATCTCCCAGTCCTCCTTGGCATCACCGGGTGGGTTGACGGCCTTCCTGACACGGTTGATACGGCGTTCACCGCTGGTGAATGTACCGTCTTTTTCGGCAAACGAGGCGCCGGGGAGTACCACATCGGCATACTCACAGGTCTCGGTCCAGAAGATGTCCTGGACTACCAGGAAGTCAAGCTTTTCGAGGGACCGCTTTACGTGGTTCGAATCAGGGTAGGAGACGACCGGGTTCAGGGCGAAGATATACATAGCCTTGATGGGGTCGCCGCACTGGCTGATCTGCTCGGTCAGGGTCGATCCGTACCATTCGGGGAGCGATCCTGCCGGCATGCCCCATGCCTTCTCCATCTTTTCGCGCATCTCCGGGAGCTCGCATTTCTGGTATCCCGAATAGACGTTTGGATAGGCCCCCATGTCACAGGCACCCTGGACGTTATTCTGGCCGCGGAGGGGGTTTACACCCACGCCTGGGCGCCCGATGTTGCCACAGAGCATGGAGAGGTTGCCGAGCGACCGGACGTTATCGGTACCGGTGGTGAGCTCGGTTATCCCCAGGCAGTAGACAATGACGGCGTTCTTTGCCGCCGCATAGCGGGAGGCGATCTCCTTGACCTTCTCCGTAGGAACTCCGGTGATATTCTCAACTTCGGCATACTTCTCCACCATCTTTTTCAGATCCTCGAACCCTTTGGTCCGCTTTTCGATGAACTCCTTGTCATGCTTGCCTTCTTTGATGATCCAGTACATGATGGAGTTGGCAAGTGCGATGTGAGTGGAGGGGTTGAACCGGATCCATGTGTCTGCCAACCTTGCGGTCGGAGTGTATCTCGGGTCAAGGCAGATGATCGGAATCCCTTTCTGTTTTGCCTGGGCAATCCGCCGGCCGGCCAGCGGGTGTGCTTCTACCGCGTTTGAACCCCAGAGAAGAATCAGGTCCGAGTGCAGGACATCTTCAAACGGGTTCGTGGCCGCTCCAGACCCGAACGAGAGGGAGAGCCCTGCTACCGAAGGGCCGTGGCAGATGCGGGCGCAGTTGTCGACGTTATTTGTCTTGAATGCCACACGAGCGAGCTTCTGCATGATGTAGCACTCTTCGTTCGGCGTCCTGCAGGAGACCTGGAAACCGAGCGACTTCGGCCCATGCTTGTCACACGTCTCTTTCAGCTTTTTGGCAACAAGGTCAAGGGCTTCATCCCAGCTGGCTTCTTCGAACGTGCCGTTCTTCTTGATTAACGGTTTTGTCAACCGGTCCGGGCTGTGGACAAATTCCCAGCAGGTCATACCCTTCGGGCAGAGTTTCCCCTCGTTGATAGGGCTCCTCCGGTAAGGTTCAACACCGGTCAATTTCCCGTCTTTTACCACGAGGTTTAACGTGCAGCCCACCCCGCAGTAGGGGCAGGTTGTCTGCACATATTTCAATGATGGTACGGATGGCTTGCTCGTCATGGAGTCTCTCCTGAAATGAATAGTTAGTCAGCAATGCTTTACTTTTGCATGCAGTTTAACCGATAAGCTTGTGTTAGTTTTTATTAATAAAACTAGTTATTTTTCTTGAAAATTTGTTGATTACTGGTGGGTATAAAGAGACATTTCGGAAAAAAATTAGTTGGAGTATTTTGATGGACCAAGCTTCGGAGCGAAAGCACGGTCGGCCTCTTCCCTGATCGCATTGCCAAACAGCGCCAGCGGAATCTCCATCGGGCAGAGCTCCTCGCACTGGCCGCAGTTGATGCAGCTGTCGGAAATGTGGGCGAACCTGCGCAGGTGGAACATAGGATCGGCAGGAATGAATCCCCTGCGGATCATGGTGGAGTCCTTCTTGAGCATATCGGCAACCGGGAAGCAGACCGGACATTTCTCGATGCAGGTGTAGCATTTGATGCACCGCCCGGTTTCTTCGGAGATGACTTCCCAGAGGTTCTTGGAAATAGCCGAGAAATCCTTCTGTCGCCACTTCTGCCCGAGTTTGAGCATGGCATTCTCGGTCTTGCCCCGGATCTCGATTCCCTTCGGTTCCGGAGCGCTCACCTCAAGTGCCTTTGCTTTCACTGCTTTGCTCAGGAGGTCGGCACCCTTGTCGCTGCAGACCTCGACGAAGGTGGCTTTCCCGGCCTTGTCACCAATCACACCCCAGTTTCCACAGGCAAGGTCGGCCTGGCGCGGGATCTTGTAGAGGCAACGGCGGCAGTTGCTCCTGCGGCCGTATCCCTCGTCCTCAAGGTCGTCGATCTTGATACCTTTGTGGCCGCCCTCATACTCGATGATGAACTGGCCTTTGTCGATCTCTTCCTTGGTCACCTTATTCGGGTCGACACCGAACTTCTCGGCAATCATCTTCCGTGCAGTGATCGGGCTGACTGTGCCCCCACAGTTTACGCCGATCAACAGGAGGTTGTCCAGATCGATTTCACCCCTCTTTGCAAGCTCGAGGATGCCCATCAGGTCGCACCCTTTTACGGTGATACCGAGTTTCTGTTTCTTGGCCCCGTCAAAGTAATTTTTCACCAGCTTCGAGACTAGGAGGGTACCGCAGTGCAAGGATCCGGCAGTATTTCCCAGATCCTTGGGATTGGTGATGATTGTCGGGATCGCATCGTAAATATCAGCACCCCGCTTCACGGCCAGGACTGCATCAACCATCTTGTTCTCGAGGGCATATTTCAGGAGGGTGGTGACAGCACCGCCGCATTCCGCCTTCTTTGCTATGTCAGCATCGGTGGTCCATGCGTAGAACATGTCCCCCTTCTTAACGTCAGGTTTTCCGCCAAAGAGAGCCATTTATTTCGCCCCCGCAATCTTTTCCACTTTTACGGCACAGTGCTTCAGCTCCGGCATCTTTGACAACGGGTCAAGCGCGGTGTTGGTAAGTGCATTGGCACCCTGGGGGAAATGCATCGCCATGAACAGGACCCCGGGGGCCACTTCATCAGTCACCCGGGCGACAGGGGTGCTCTCGCCCCGGCGACTTTTGACCCTGATTTTCTCCCCATCGGCAATGTTGAGTTTCTTGGCATCGAGGGTATTGATCTGGATAAAGCCTTCTGGCACCTCGTAGTGGAGAATTTGCGACCGATCGGTCTGGGTCCTGGTGTGGTAGTGGAAGATCAGGCGCCCGGTCATCAGGGTGAACGGGTATTCTGCATCAGCAACCTCCGCGGGCGGGCGGTATTCGATTCCGAAGAAGTTACCGAGGCCATCGGCCGCTGCAAACTTCCCAATGTGCAGGATCGGGGTTCCCGGGTGGTCTTCGGCAGGGCAAGGCCAGTGAACGGACCCGGGAATGTCAATACGCGGGTTAGTGGCTCCGAACATGGACGGGGTTACGCTGCGCATGTCGTCCCAGATCTCCTGGGGTGACTTGAAATCGAAGCCCTTGAGCCCGAGCTTCTTTGCCAGCAGGACGAAGATCTCCCAGTCCTCCTTGGCATCACCGGGTGGGTTGACGGCCTTCCTGACACGGTTGATACGGCGTTCACCGCTGGTGAATGTACCGTCTTTCTCAGCAAACGAGGCGCCGGGGAGTACCACGTCGGCATGCTCGCAGGTCTCGGTCCAGAAGATGTCCTGAACCACGCAGAAGTCGAGTTTGTCGAGGGACCGCTTGACGTGGTTAGAGTCAGGGTAAGAGACGACGGGGTTCAGGGCGAAGATGTACATAGCCTTGATAGGATCGCCGCACTGGTTGATCTGCTCGGTAAGGGTCGACCCGTACCAATCGGGGAGCGATCCTGCGGGCATGCCCCATGCCTTTTCCATCTTCTCGCGTACCTCCGGAACCTCGCACTTCTGGTACCCGGAGTAGACGTTCGGGTAGGCACCCATGTCACAGGCGCCCTGGACATTGTTCTGGCCCCTGAGCGGGTTAACCCCGACACCCGGCCTCCCGATGTTTCCGCACAGCATGGAGAGGTTCCCCATCGAGCGGACGTTGTCGGTGCCTGTAGTTAGTTCTGTTATCCCGAGACAGTACACGATGACCGCATTCTTTGCTTTTGCATACGTGCGGGCAAATTCCTTGACCTTCTCGGTCGGCACTCCGGTGATGTGCTCGACTTCGGCATAATTGTCGACGGTTTTTTTCAGGTCTTCGAATCCCTTGGTCCGGGTCTTTATGAACTCCTTGTCGTGCAGATCTTCTTTGATTATCCAGTACATGATTGAGTTGGCGAGGGCAATGTGCGTGGACGGGTTGAACCGGATCCAGTCGTCGCCAAGCCGGGCTGTTGGCGTATACCGGGGATCGAGGACTATTATCGGGATGCCCTTCTTCTTGGCCTGGGCGATCCGTCGGCCTGCCAGCGGGTGCGCCTCGACCGCGTTGGAGCCCCACAGGACGATCAGGTCAGCGTTCAGGACGTCCTCGAAAGGATTCGTAGCCGCACCTGAACCAAACGAGAGTGAGAGCCCCGCAACCGAGGGTCCGTGGCAGATGCGGGCGCAGTTATCGACGTTGTTGGTCTTGAAGGCTACCCTGGCGAGCTTCTGCATGATGTAGCATTCCTCGTTCGGAGTCCGGCAAGAGACTTGGAAGCCGAGCGACTTCGGCCCGTATTTATCGGATATCTCCTTGAACTTCTTTGCCACAAGGTCTAGGGCCTCGTCCCAGCTGGCATCTACGAACTTCCCGTTTTTCTTGATCTTCGGTTTCGTCAGCCGGTCAGGGCTGTGGATGAACTCATCGCAAGTAGCGCCCTTAGGGCAGAGTTTCCCTTCGTTTACCGGGCTCCTTTGCGAAGGTTCGACACCGACCACCTTACCACTCTGTACAACGAGGTTGAGAGCGCACCCCACCCCGCAATAGGGGCAGGTGGTAGTGACATACTTCAGTAATGCATCGTCTTTACTCATAACTTCACCATAGAGTATTTTCCGGAAATCCAGAAAATTTGGTTTAACTTTTTTGTGCAGTTAATGACTTATCTCAATATTATATAAATTTTAATAAATCAATTTTATTAGTTAATATATTGGCATTAACTGTCTATAAAGACGATAGAATATATATCAATATATCGATCTGACCTTAAGGAGAATCCTTTCCAAATCATTATTTCTGAACATATCCCTCGAATAAATATGCAGTATCCGAAGGACGGCCATCAGGTTGGCGACCTGCGGGGGAGTATGGATGCATATGGGATTTCCGCCGAGCTCCAGAACCAGTTTACCCGGAGTATCACCTTTCATGGCGTAACGGCGCCTGGAGCGTTCATCGCGGTCTTCATGGTGGACTTCTGCCTTGAACTCCTCGAAGCACATCCGCGGGAACGACTGTATGCTATCGCCGAGACCTACCGGTGCGTGCCCGATCCGGTCCAGGTCATTACGGGGTGCACGTTCGGAAATCACCGCCTGCAGGTTATTCCAATCGGAAAATTCGCCCTGACCATGAATCGCCCCGCTGAAACACCGGAAACGGAAGGTGTACGGGTCTATGTCGATGCGGAAAAACTGAAAGAGTTTCCGATCATCAATGCGTGGTATACGCGCAGCCCCGGGTTCAGCAGCCTGAGCATGATCTACCCACTAATCGATGAGATACTCAAGGCCGGAAGGGATATCCTTTCCGTCCAGCGGGTCAGGGTGCGGGTTCCTCTCAAGCAGTCGTGGAAATCAATTCGGTGTACCTCCTGCGGTGAACTCGTCCCTGATGTAACGATCGAGGGGGGGGTGTGCAGGGGATGCGGATCAGGGTCGTATTACGAGGTAATTTCCCACTATTGATATCCTCATTACACCATTTGGATACGGCCTCATATAAACCTAACTTCGCCACTTTTCAGTACTTCCATCAAATTTAAACGACTTAACCCAATTCGCCAGAAGCAATTTACCAGTGATTTGGCGCCTCCAGGCTACCATATCTCTTGATAAAATCTCCAAGAATTG